>Ga0209300_1000118_pt1 | contig 50354 bp, 40 predicted proteins | sample Shrwel_input2_RT_FD_187535 | JGI IMG/M metagenome (GOLD analysis project Ga0209300, IMG submission 187535) | Subsurface microbial communities from deep shales in Ohio, USA - Utica-3 well 1 S input2 RT (SPAdes) (version 2) ... | reverse complement strand
GCAGCTGGTGGCCAGTGGACGCGGCGTCTGTGCGCTACCCAGTTGGGCGCTGACGGAATACCTGGAGCGGGACTATGTGCGCGGCGTGGCGCTGGGCGAACAGGGCATGTGGAGCACGCTGTTCGCGGCCATCCGCGAGGACAGCCGCGATGCCCCCTGGATGGAGGACTTTCTGCGCACCGCGCGCGAGACCTCGTTCGCGGTGCTGGAGGGCATCAAGCCGGCGTGACGCCGGCCTGCTTGAGGGGCAGCAACAGGCTGAAGCGCGCGCCGCCGAGACGAGAACTATCGTCGACCATCACGCTGCCACCGTGCCAGAGCATCACCTTGTGGACGATCGACAGACCCAGGCCATAGCCACCGGAGCGCCGGGTACGGCTGTCGTCGAGCCGGGCGAAGGGCTTGAAGATCTCCTCGCGCTCGGCGACCGGCACGCCCGGTCCGTCATCCTCGACGTCCAACCGCGCCACCTGACCGTCGTCACTCAGGGTCAACCTGACTTGGCTAGAGGCATGCCGACAGGCGTTGGCGACCAGGTTCTGCAGCGCGCGCTGTAGATAACGCGGGTCTGCCACCACCTCGACAGGCGGCCCGGGCATCACCTGCAGCGAGAGTTTGGCATGCAGCGGCGCGAGTGCCTCGACCACGTTATCGGCAAGATCCCGGCAGTCGACCAGCTCGGCCTCCTGCAGCACACCCTGGGCGTGGTCATTGCCCAGCTTGGCATAGGTCAGGATCTCGTCGATCAGGCCGTCGAGCTCCTCGATGTCGCCGTCGATGCCGGAAAGCTGGCGCCGCACGGGCCCGCTGTCGGTCATGTCCTCGACCATCTGCACGGCGAAACGAATGCGCGCCACCGGGGTGCGCAGTTCATGCGACACCGCACGAATCATTTCCTGCTGCGCCCGCAGCAGCGCCTGCACCTGGGACGCCATGCCGTTGAACGCCATGCCGACCCGGCCCAGGAAGTCGCCACTCTCGACCTTGACCCGGGTGTTCAGATGGCCACAGGCGATACGGGTGGCGGCCTGTTCGAGGCGCGCCATTCGAGACTCCACGCCCCTCACGATCATGTAGATAATACCGGCCAGCACGCCCAGCATGGCGACCAGCAGCGACAGGGACAGCGACAGGGACATCGGCTCGAAAGCCGCCAGCGGCCCTACCTCGACCCACTGGATACCGCCGCCAGCCGCGGGCAGGCGCAGATACAGCGTCATCGCCCAGCGCTGGGGCAGCAGTTGAATGACCACCTCGGTATCGCGCAGGCGGGCAATCTGGGTTGGGGGTAGGTCTTCGGGTGGAGTATCGGTAAGTTGCGCCTGGATCACCGGGCTCTTGAGGCGCTCGAGACGCTCGAGACGCGCCTCGCCGTCGACCTCGGCCAGCCACTCCCCGAGCTGGCGAGCAAGGCCCAGCAACTGCTGTTCAGAGAGACTCTTGAGCTCGGCACGCAGCATCCAGGTCTCACCAGGCAGTTGGCGAAACAGTTTCCAGCCTTGGCCCTCGGCCTCATCGACCTCATCCACTAGGGTACGGCCACTTTCGAGGCTGGTGCGCTGAAAGAAGTTGAGCGGGTAATTGCGACGATCATGCAGGCTCAACGTCATCGACAGCTGCTCGCTCTTGCGGGCCAGCCAGGCATCACGGCGAGACAGCGGCAGAGCAGCCAGCTGGAGCGAAAGCAACGTCATCGGGGCTTCTGCCAGCTGCTCGCGGTAGTGATCATGGCGGACCTTGTCGACCAGGGCAAAGGTCGACAGGGCAAGAACAAAGGTCAGCACCAGTGCCAGCGCCAACCATACATAGACCCGAAGGAAGGCGCTGTCGGCCAGTGGCCGTGGCAACAGGCGAGAAAGCACCATCAACTATCCTTGACGAACAGGTAACCCTTGCTGCGGACGGTCTTGATGCGGTGTGGTTGGTTGGGGTCGTCCCCGACCTTGGGCCGAATGCGCGACACTCTAACGTCAATGGAACGATCCTGGCCGTCATACTTAATGCCGCGCAGCTGCGAGAAGATCTCCTCCCGGGTCAGCACCCGGCCGGCATTGCTGGCCAACAGCCACAGCAAATCGAACTCGGCGCTGGTCAGATCGATGCGCTCGCCCTCGAGCCAGGCCTCGCGCGTGGCACTATCGATTTCCAGGTTACTAAAGGTCAGCCGCCCTTCGCCGGTCGGTATGCTGACATCGGCGCGGCGCATCAGTGCCCGCATACGCGCCAGCAGTACCCTTGGCTGCACGGGCTTGGGCACGTAGTCATCGGCGCCCATCTCCAGCCCCAGCACCTGATCCATGTCATCGGTGCGGGCGGTCAGCATCAAAATCGGACCATCGTAGTCTGGCCGCGCCCGGCGACAGATCGACAGGCCGTCTTCACCTGGCAGCATCAGATCGAGGATCACCAGATCCGGCTGCAATTCGACGATCTTTTCGACCCCCTTGGCTCCATCAGCCTCTACCGTCACGGTGAAGCCATTGGCCTCGAGATAGTCTCGCGTGAGCTCCGCGAGTCGCTCGTCGTCCTCGATGATCAGGACATGATCGTGGTCATTGCTTAGCACGCTCTCGCTCGCTCCTCGTTGACGTCCAGTTACTGCAATTGTCATTGGATAGCATATACCAGTCTGCATGATACCCCAGCAGATGCTGTTTTGGCTGTCATTGAGACTCATTAGACTATGAGGTGCGCCTGATATAAAAGTCATCAACCGCTCTAGGATGCGGACTCCACGCGGTCGCTTTCTCACCCCCAAGTCAGGCACAAGATACCCACAGGTTATCCACTTGATGAAAGCTCTCGAGCACACTATCTTGTGCTGCATATCAGAAACGACACAAGATAGTGTGCTCCTAGCAATTCAGAGCACGACTGTCAAACCACGCTGTCCAAGCAGCGCGGCCCCCGGTTTCGCCCAGATATAATCGTTGACCAGACCATCCGTTCAACGTCCTGGGCTCCGCTCATCCATCAATCACCGCTAGGAAGACACGGCGCCATGGATACTACGCTTTCCCCCGGCAACTCGTCCGTCAACGTGACCGCCCCACAGCAACTGCGGGTGATCAAGCGCAACGGCGATGTTGCACCCTTCGATGCCAGCAAGATCGCCGTCGCCATGTCCAAGGCGTTCATCGCCGTGGAAGGCGACAACGCCGAGGCCTCCTCGCGCATCCGCGATTTCGTCACCCAGGCCTCAGACGCCATCTGCGAGGCCTTCCTGCGTCGCATGCCGGATGGCGGCACCCTGCACATCGAAGATATCCAGGACCAGGTCGAACTGGCGCTGATGCGCGCCGGCGAGCAAAAGGTCGCCCGCGCCTACGTGCTCTATCGCGAGGAGCATGCCCGGGCGCGCGCCGCTGCCGGCGATGATATCCAGAAGCCCCACCCCAGCCTCAATGTGACCCTGCCCGATGGCACCCTGCGTCCGCTGGACCTGGGCCGCATCGAGACCCTGGTCTATGAGGCCTGCTCGGATCTACCCAATACCGAGCCGCAGAAGATCGTCGACGACTCGGTGCGTAACCTCTATGACGGGGTGAGCAGCGACGGTGTCTCCCAGGCGCTGACCATGACCGCGCGCACCCTGGTCGAGAAGGACCCGAGCTACACCTACGTCACCGCTCGCCTGCTGCAGGACAACATCCGCCGCGAGGCGCTGTCCTTCCTGGGCGTGGCCGAGGAAGCCACCTACAGCGACATGGCCGAGCTCTATGCGCCGGCCTTCAAGGCCTACATCGAGAAAGGCATCGAATTCGAACAGCTCGACGAGGCGCTGGCCGAGTTCGACCTGGAGCGCCTGGCCGCGGCGCTCGACCATACCCGCGACAACGCCTTCACCTACCTGGGCCTGCAGACCCTCTACGATCGCTACTTCATTCACCGCGATGAGGTGCGCTACGAGCTGCCCCAGGTGATGTTCATGCGCGTCGCCATGGGCCTTTCGCTCAACGAAGACGACCGCGAAGCGCGCGCCATCGAGTTCTACGAGCTGCTGTCGAGCTTCGACTACATGGCCTCCACGCCGACTCTGTTCAACTCAGGCACTCAGCGCAGCCAGCTCTCCAGCTGCTACCTGACCACCGTGCCCGACAACCTCGACGGCATCTACAGCGCGATCCGCGACAACGCCATGCTCTCCAAGTGGGCCGGCGGCCTTGGCAACGACTGGACGCCGGTGCGCGCGCTGGGCTCCTACATCAAGGGCACCAACGGCAAGTCTCAGGGCGTCGTGCCCTTCCTCAAGGTGGTCAACGACACCGCCGTGGCTGTCAACCAGGGCGGCAAGCGCAAGGGCGCGGTCTGTGCCTACCTCGAGTCCTGGCACCTGGACGTCGAGGAATTCCTCGAGCTGCGCAAGAACACCGGTGACGACCGTCGCCGCACCCATGACATGAACACCGCCAACTGGGTGCCGGACCTGTTCATGAAGCGGGTCTTCGACGACCAGGAGTGGACGCTGTTCTCGCCGGCCACCTGCCCGGACCTGCACGACCTCTACGGCGCGGCCTTCGAGAAGCGCTACCAGGAATACGAAGAGATGACCCGTAACGGTCAGCTCAAGCTCTTCAAGCGGGTCAAGGCCAAGGACCTGTGGCGCAAGATGCTGTCGATGCTGTTCGAGACAGGCCACCCGTGGATCACCTTCAAGGATCCCTGCAACCTGCGCAGCCCGCAGCAGCATGCCGGCGTGGTTCACAGCTCCAACCTGTGCACCGAGATCACCCTGAACACCAGCGTCGATGAGATCGCGGTGTGCAACCTGGGCTCGGTCAACCTCGCGCAGCACATGACCGACGGCGAGCTCGACGACGAGAAGCTGAAGAAGACCGTGCGCACCGCCGTTCGGATGCTCGATAACGTCATCGACATCAACTACTACGCCGTGCCGCAGGCCAAGAACTCGAACTTCAAGCACCGCCCGGTGGGGCTCGGCATCATGGGCTTCCAGGACGCCCTGTATGCCCACGGCATCGCCTACGCCTCCGAGCAAGCCGTCGACTTCGCCGACCGTTCCATGGAGCTGGTCAGCTATCACGCCATCGAGGCTTCCTCGGATCTGGCCGCCGAGCGCGGGCAGTACCAGAGCTACGAGGGCTCGCTGTGGAGCCAGGGCATCCTGCCGATCGATTCCATCGAGAAGCTCAAGGCCGAGCGCGGCGAGAAGTACATCGAGGTCGACACCTCACAGACCCAGAACTGGGATCAGCTGCGCGAGAAGCTGGCCGATCAGGGCATGCGCAACTCCAATGTCATGGCCATCGCCCCGACCGCGACCATCTCCAACATCTGCGGCGTGTCGCAGTCGATCGAGCCGACGTATCAGAACCTGTTCGTGAAATCGAACCTGTCCGGCGAGTTCACAGTGGTCAACTCCTACATGGTCAACGACCTCAAGGAGCGTGACCTGTGGGACGAGGTGATGATCAACGACCTCAAGTACTACGACGGCAGCGTGCAGCCGATCGACCGCGTACCGGACGATCTCAAGGCCAAGTACGCCACCGCCTTCGAGGTCGAACCCAAGTGGCTGGTGGAAGCCGCCTCGCGTCGCCAGAAGTGGATCGACCAGGCACAGTCGCTGAACCTCTACATTCAGGGCGTGTCCGGCAAGAAGCTCGACGTGACCTATCGCATGGCCTGGTTCCGCGGTCTCAAGACCACCTACTACCTGCGTGCGCTGGGCGCCACCTCGGTCGAGAAGTCCACCGTTGATCGCGGCAACCTCAACGCCGTCGGCAACGGCAGCGAGCCGTCGCCCAAGCCTGAGGCAGCCCCGGCGCCGGAAGCCAAGCCGGAAGCCCGCGGCATCGAGGACTTCCTGAGCGGCAAGAGCGGCAGCGGTTCGCGCGCGCCCTCGGCCGGCGATATCGATGAGCTGGGCTGCGAGGCCTGCCAGTAACGGCGCGACGCCAAGCGCTGATTCACTTTCAAGACCGGAAGGCCCCGAAGGCGCCTTCCGGCCCCACGACACATCGAGGAAGACGACATGCTGAACTGGGACGAGTTTCACGAAGACACGATTGACGACGATACCGCGGTCGCCGACAAGCCTGCCGAGGCCAAACCCGCCCCGGCCGCAGCGCCCGAGCCCACTCCTGAGGCAGTCGCGGAAAGCGCCGGTCAATACCAGACCGCCGATCAGGACCGCCAGGCCCGCGCCAAGCAGTCCCTCGAAGAACTCGACGTGGCCGCCGGCCTCGAGGAACTCGAGATGGGCGCCAAGCGTATCGAGGTCGACCAGAAGCGCATGATCAACGCCCGCGCCGACCTCAACCAGCTGGTGCCCTTCAAGTACGAGTGGGCCTGGCAGAAGTACCTGGATGGCAGCGCCAACCACTGGATGCCCCAGGAAGTGAACATGAACGCCGACATCGCGCTGTGGAAGAGCGCGGACGGCCTCACCGCCGACGAGCGTCGCATCGTCGAGCGTTCACTCGGCTACTTCTCCACCGCCGATTCCCTGGTTGCCAATAACCTGGTGCTGGCCGTATATCGCCTGATCACCAACCCCGAATGCCGCCAGTACCTGCTGCGCCAGGCCTTCGAAGAAGCGATCCACACCCACGCCTACCAGTATTGCGTGGAGTCGCTGGGCATGGACGAAGGCGAAGTCTTCAACATGTACCGCGAGGTGCCTTCGGTTGCCGCCAAGTCAGCCTGGAGCCTCAAGCACACCCAGTCGCTGTCGCGTCCAGACTTCCAGACCGGTACTCCGGAGACTGACCAGGAGCTGCTGCGCAACCTGATCGCCTTCTACTGCGTGACCGAAGGCATCTTCTTCTACTGCGGCTTCAGCCAGATCCTGTCCATGGGCCGGCGCAACAAGATGACCGGCGTCGCCGAGCAGTTCCAGTACATCCTGCGCGACGAGTCCATGCACCTGAACTTCGGCGTCGACATGATCAACCAGATCAAGATCGAGAACCCGCACCTGTGGACGCCGGAGTTCCAGGACGAGGTCACCCAGATGATCCTGCAGGGCACCGAGCTCGAGATCGCCTATGCCCGTGACACCATGCCCCGCGGCGTGTTGGGCATGAACGCGGCGATCATGGAGGAATACCTGCACTTCATCTGCAACCGTCGTCTGGCGCAGATCGGCCTCAAGGAGCAGTTCCCGGGCGCCAAGAACCCCTTCCCGTGGATGAGTGAGATCATCGATCTGCGCAAGGAGAAGAACTTCTTCGAGACCCGCGTGACCGAGTATCAGGTCGGCGGCGCGCTGAGCTGGGACTGAGCTCACCACAAGGATGGCGTAACGCCTGCTTCCACAAACACCCGCCACTCGGCGGGTGTTTTTTTGCCTGGATACCAGGCTCTTGCGCGGACGTGATATGCCACGCGGCGACTCAGGCCGAGCCCGTGCGCTCGCTCAGCCAGGGCATCAGGCGCTCAAGCGGCATGGGTCTGGCCAGGAGATAGCCCTGGTAGAGATCGCAGCGCTGCTCTTTCAGATAATCGAGCTGGGCCTGGGTCTCCACCCCTTCGGCGACCACCTTGAGTTCCAGCTCCTTGGCCAGAGTGATGATCCCTTTGCAGATGGCAGCATCCTTGGTGTTGTGGCTCACATTACTGACGAAGCTTCGATCGACCTTGATCTTCTTGATGGGCAGGTAGCGAAGATAGCTCAGGCTCGAGAAACCGGTTCCGAAGTCATCGATGGCGGTGGTCACACCGAGGTCTTGCAGCTCATTCATTCGCTCGATGGCACTGTCGGTGCTTCGCATAAGGATGCCCTCGGTGAGTTCAAGCTCCAGATGCTCGGGGGAGAGTCCGGCCGCCTCTAGCGTCTGCTTGAGGCCAGCCAGAAAATTGGCGCGGTGAAACTCCAGCGGCGACAGATTGATGGACACCCGTCCATTGAATAGCCCACGCGCCAGCAGCTCCTTAACATCACGGCAGGCGCGTGCCATCACCCACTGGTTCAGGACAATGATCTGTCCGGTCTCTTCGGCAAGGGGGATGAAATCACAGGGCGGAATGGCCCCCTTGGTGGGGTGCTGCCAACGCACCAGCGCTTCGAGCCCGTCCAGTCGGCCATCAGCGTCCAGCAGCGGCTGATAATGCAGGGTCAGACGCTCCTGAGTGATCGCTTCCTGAAGCTCATTGCGCAGAGTTAGCCGCTGAGACAGACGGCTGTCGAGATCGGCACTGAACTGATGGTAGGTATTACGCCCCTTCTGTTTGGCCTCATACATGGCCATGTCGGCCTGCTGAATAAGCTTGCCGTCCTGTTCATCACTTGTGGCGTCACTGTTCGCATGACTGATGGCGATACCGATGCTCGCTGAGAGGTACAGCTCGTGACCGCCCACTCGATGTGGGGCCACGAGCTCATGCAATAACCGACTGGCCACCTCGCTGGCCTCGCGGCTCTCTTGCAGATCCGGCAACACCAGCACGAATTCGTCTCCCCCCAACCGAGCCAGCGTGTCGCTGGGCCTTAGCCCCCGGCCCAGACAGCGCGTCACGCTGATCAGGAGCTGATCGCCGACCTCATGCCCGAGGGTATCGTTGATCGGCTTGAACTCATCAAGATCGATGAACAGTACTGCCAGCACATAGCCGTGTCGGCGAGCCAGTGCTAGACCTTGTTGAAGCCGGTCGTTGAGCAATGCTCGATTGGGGAGCCCGGTCAGGGCATCGTGGCTAGCATGGTAGGCCAACCTCGCTTCCTGATCCTTGCGTTCGGTGATGTCATTCATGATGCCGACGAAGTGCGTAGCTCGACCTTGGGCATCACGTACCGGAGAAATGAACAGCTGATTCCAGAACGGCGTGCCATCGGAGCGGTAGTTCAGCACGGTGAGTGCCAACTCCTGCCCCTGATCGAGAGAGGCCTGTATCCGTGCAGCCTGCATGGGATCGGTCTCCGGGCCCTCGAGGAAGCGGCCGCTACGCCCTAATACCTGATCGTCGCGATAGCCAGTGATGCGAGTAAAGGCAGGATTAACGTAGATGACCGGGTGCTCTGGCTGGGTAGCATCGGTGATGATCACGGCATTGCTGCTGGCCTCGATACTGCGCTCGAGCACATTCAGGCGCTCCATGTCACGCTGGCGCTGTGTAATGTCTTCGACGATGCCATACACGCCCTGAACCCGATCATCCACCATGATCGGCAGCAGTCTCACATCGAGACCCTTGGGCGCCTGGCCCGGCGGCGTAAATTGCAGCTCATACTGCTGAATCTGGCCGCCCTTCACAGCTTCGAAGGCCGCTACCACACGCTTGAGTGCCTGACGGCCCACGGCCTCAGGCGTCAGCACCTGCTCGAGAGAACGCCCCAGAAGCGCCGTGGCATCGATGCCAATGACGGCCTCTGCCGCCGGATTGATGCTGCGATGAACGCCATCAAGGTCTATCGACATCACCGCATCGGGGTTTTGAGTGAACAGCGAACGAAAGCGCTGCTCGCTGATATAGAGCTCTCGCGTCTGCGACGAGCGAATGGACATCAGCGACAAGCTGACGATCAGCTGATGCGTAAGACCGATGCCCATCAGCCCGGCGCCCAGCCCCAGGCTGCCGACCAGCGTCTCAGCCCGCTCTGGCAGCTCCCGAGGCAGCACCCCACTGACCAGCCACCAGACCATTATGCTCAGAGTGATACCCAGAGCGGCGATGATGAGGATCGTGCGCGAAAGCGGAGGCAACAGCTCTCCTTGAACCGGAGCACTCAGCAGCAGCGCCGCCCCCAGTAGCATCACTTCAAGACTTGAGACCAGGGTAAGGGGCGTGAAGAGGACCGACGAGGCGTCGCTATCGGCGGGCCACAGCCATAGCGTCAACGACAGGCCGCCCAACATGACCGCAAGCCATCCACCCCTTCGCGATAGGCGCGAGTGTAGCGCCGCACGCCAGCGCCCATGATGATAAACGATCCCCATCAGGCCAAGTGTCAGCAATAGCAACAGGACGCTGACTAATGGTGAAGCCATCCGCCAAGGCGGCATTGGTATATGAGGCAGGATCGTGATCGTATGAGGTAGAGCCGTTTGAGGAAGAAGCACCACCAGGATGTTGATCAGAGCAAGAATAAGACTGGTGATCAGCAGGACCAACAGGCCCGCCTGGCGCATCAACGCTCGATTATTCAAATCCATTTGAATGTGACCTAGGTAATCCAGCGGACTGCTGTTGCTGTCGAGTCTTTCTTAGCGAATCCAGCAACCGAATCTGGAGCGCACCTTGAGTGAGAGGCGTGTCGGCATAACCGAAAGCCGAGGAAGGTGGTTAATTATTGTTAATGGAACGTAATGATATAGTACCTCCCGGTGTATCGAAATATTAGCCGCTTCCCATAAAATTAGTCAGCTTCCATACAACAGTGCCAAGCGACACTGCCCCGTTAATAGGCTAGGCGCTGTTTTTGGCCAAGCACGACCACCAGGCAGACAAAACAGACATGAAAAAGGCAGGCCGTTGGCCTGCCTTTCTGAGTAGTACGCCTCTCGCTACCTCAGAGTTGATCGTTGCCCGTCGGCGGACGCTTCCTGCCGGTGACCATGGCACGCATGAGGTTTTCCCTCGATAGCCAACTGGAAGCGATTACCCCCAGCAGGTGCAATCCCACCAGCGTAAGCACCAGATTGCCTGCCAGCACGTGAAGCTGCTGCACCCAATCCACGCCCCAGAAACGGTCGGTCGTCGACAGCCAGCCGGAGCAGGTCAGCACCGCGAGCCCTATCAGCAAGGCGATGATCATCGCCGCGCCGGCCGGATTGTGTCCCAGATAGCGCGTTTCCTTGCCCGACAGCATCTCGCGCAGGTGGGCAAAGACCGCAAACGGGGAGCGTACGAAACTGGTAAAGCGCGCCCGCTGTGGGCCGACGATACCCCACAGGCAGCGCCAGGCCAGCAGGCCCGCCACGGTATAGCCCGCCCAATGGTGCAGACTGCCCCACTCGTCGGCGCTGAACCAGGCAGTGGCAAAGGCAGCCACCAGCCCCCAGTGGAACAGCCGCAACCAGAGGTCCCAGACCTTTACTGATGACGGCTTGGCCATGACTCAGTCCTCATCCTCGGAGACGGGCTCGAGAGACTGGGGATCGAAATACACTTCCCGACGCTTGCCGTCTGCGTCGATGGCATAGGCCTCGTAGCAGCCGCTATCGACCTTGATGTTCTTGATCGTCCAGCCCTGGTCAGTGAGTTGCTGCTCGAGCGCCTGCTGGGGCTGCCACTGATCTTCGGGCACATCGCAGCGGTCGCTGGCCTGGGCGGTAGCAGCACCGGCCATGGCGATCATCGACAGCAGCAGCGTCACGGGTTTGAGGTGAGTCATCGTCTTTCCTCCTCGTACGATCTCAGAATGAGTGCCACTCAGGTGGCATCACCCACTCTCCTCCCTGTGACTTAAGGCAACCTTAGCGGCGACGAGACGTTTCGCAGGAAGAAGGGGCGGCGAATCAGCAACACGAAAAAGACCTGACGTAAAAACCCATCGCTGGGCTCAGCGCTGCTCGCTCGGCAGATGCCCGACCTTGACGTAGATCAGCGCCCCCTCTTCCTCGGTGAAGGGCGCATGGCGACTCAGGTGAGGACTTCGCAGCCAGCTGCCTGCCGGATAGGCACCGTGTTCGTCATGGAAGCAGCCCTCGATCACGAAAATCTCCTCGCCGCCCCAGTGGGAATGGCCGGCAAAACGGGTATGGGGTGCCCACTTCACCAGTGCCACATGCTCGCCGCCGATGTCGTGCAGCGGGAGCACCTCAAGGCCCTCGACCTGGCCGGGATACCAGCTGGCCGCCCGGGTATCGAAGGCGAAATGGGCCCTGTCATCGGCGGCGAACTGATGCAGCTTGACCAGGATGGTAGCTCCGTCAGCCCCCACTCGCGGCGCATGGTGAGTACCGATGGGATTGCGCAGGTAATAGCCGGCAGGATAGCGGCCATGTTCATCGCCGAACTCACCTTCCAGCACCAAAATTTCTTCGCCGCCGCCATGCTCGTGGGTCGGAAAGTGGCTGTTGGGGGCATAGCGCACTAGCGAGGTAGCCCTGGCGACCTCATCGCCAATGCGATCGAGCATCATCCGCTCGACGCCTGGGGTCGGCGAGGGAACCCACCGATAGTCCTCGGGGGTGATCACGACTTTCTTCGAGAAATCGGCGTTGAGCTGCATGACAAGACATCCGGTCGGCGAAACGTAAGCAACGAAGGCGTGCAAAAGAAACGAAATGTGCAAAGGAGACGTGCCACAAGCATGTGCCACAAGGGGAATGCGGGCATGAAGCGTGCGCCTTCGCCCGGTCTGGCGCAAGACGCGCCCGGCCCATGTTGTCGGGTCGTGTAGAATCATCCTCTAAGGGAGTCTAGAAAGTGCCTCCACACATATAACAGGGAGACGAAGGTGGCCATTGCGCTATTGATCAACGTGCTGATCTTTCTCGCCGCGGCGGTGCTCATCGTGCCGCTGTTCAAGCGCCTTGGGCTCGGCGAAGTGCTCGGCTATCTGGCCGCCGGGGTCGTGATCGGCCCTTCGGCGTTGGCCCTGGTGCCCGACGCCGACGCAGTGTTGCAGTTTTCTCAGGTGGGCATCGTTTTCCTGCTGTTCGTGATCGGGCTGGAACTCAAGCCCTCCCGACTCAAGCTGATGCATCGGGTGATTTTTCGCTTCGGTGGCCTGCAGGTGACCATGACTACGCTGGGGTTATCGGCGGCGGCCTGGGGGCTGGGCCTATCCCCGGTGGCGGCTCTGGTGGTGGGCTTCAGCCTGGGGCTGTGCTCAACGCCGCTGGTGCTGCAGCTGCTGGGAGAACGTCACGAGTTGCAGACTCGCCACGGCCGCAATGCCTTCTCGCTGCTGCTGTTTCAGGACCTGGCGGCGATCCCGGTGCTGGCGGCGATTCCCATTCTAGGCGCCGGCTCGCTGTTGGCCGAAGGCGTCACACCGCTGCTCGCCGAGGTGGCCGTCGCCTTCGGCGCCTTCGCCGGGCTGATCATCGGCGGCCGGCTGCTGCTCCGCCCGTTATTCCGCTTCGCCGCCGGCACCGAAAGCCGCGAGGTATTCTCGGGGACCGTACTGCTGGTGGTGATCGGTGCGGCATTGCTGATGGAACTGGCCGGCCTGTCGATGGCGCTGGGTGCTTTCATCGCCGGGGTGCTGCTGGCCGACTCGGAATTCCGCCACAATATCGAGGCCGATATCGAGCCGTTCCGCGGCCTGCTGCTGGGGCTATTTTTCATGGCAGTGGGCATGACCGCTCAGATCGGCCTGCTCGCCGACATGCCGCTGATCATCATTGGCCTGACCGCGGCTCTGCTGCTGACCAAAGGGCTCTCCGTACTGGCAGCCTCGAGGCTCTATGGCACCGGCTGGAAGGAGGCCACGACGCTCGCCATGCTGCTCTCACAGGGCGGTGAATTCGGCTTCGTGCTGCTCACGGCGGCCGGCAGCGCCGCGCTGCTGGATCGCGAGCTGGTCAACCTGCTGGTGCTGGTGGTCTCGCTGTCGATGGCAACCACACCGCTTCTGTATCTGATCCATGTGCGCGGCATTCGTCCGCTGTTCAAGGGCAAGCGCAAGAAGCCCAGTTTCGATCAGCCGGTGGACGATTCGCCGCAGATCATCATCGCCGGCTTCGGCCGCTTCGGACAGATCATGGGCCGCGCTCTACAGGGCCTGAAGATTCCCTATACGGTACTCGACGTCAACGCCGAGCAGGTCGAGTTCGTGCGCCGCTACGGCAACAAGGTCTACTATGGCGATGCCTCGCGCATCGACCTGCTCGAGGCCGCCGGCGCTGACAAGGCGCGGGTGATGGTGGTGGCGGTAGGTGACACAGAGGCCTCGATGCGCATCGTCGCCCAGGTGCAGCGCCAGTTCCCGCATCTGCGCCTCTATGCTCGGGCCCGCAACCGCTATCATGCGCATCTGCTGATGCGGGCAGGCGTCGAACACCTGGTGCGCGAACTGCTGCCGGCAAGCCTGGAGCTGACCCGCGAGGTGCTGATCGAACTGGGCGTCACCCGCGATCAGGCCCAGCACACCATCGACACCTTCCGCCCCCACGATGAGCAGGCGCTGCGCCGCCAGCTCGAGGTCTTCGGCAACGAGAAGAAACAGATTCAGACCGTGCAGGAAGCCGCCCGCGAGCTCGAGGCACTCTACGAGGCCGACGAGGAGATCGATACCTCGCTGACGCCCCTCTCACGCCCCCCACAAGGATGACGCCATGGCTGGTGCAAGTTTACTGACGCTGATCGATGACATCGCCACCCTGCTCGACGACGTGTCGCTGATGACCAAGGTGGCGGCCAAGAAGACCGCCGGCGTACTCGGCGACGACCTGGCGCTGAACGCCCAGCAGGTCACCGGCGTCAAAGCCGACCGGGAGCTGCCGGTGGTGTGGGCGGTGGCCAAGGGCTCGCTGCGCAACAAGCTGATTCTGGTGCCGGCGGCACTGGCGATCAGCGCCGTGATCCCCTGGCTGGTGACGCCGCTGCTGATGCTCGGCGGTGCCTTCTTGTGCTTCGAGGGCGCCGAGAAACTGCTCCACGTGCTAAGCCACGATAAGGACGAAGACGCGGCGGCCCATGCCGAGCACGTCAAGGCGCTTGCTGATCCCGCGACCGACGTGGTGGCTTTCGAGCGCAACAAGATCAAGGGCGCCGTGCGCACCGACTTCATCCTCTCCGCAGAGATCATCGCCATCACCCTGGGCAGCGTGGCCGGCGCCCCCTTCGTCCAGCAGGTGATCGTGGTGTCCGGCATTGCCGTGGTCATCACCGCCGGCGTCTACGGGCTGGTGGCCGCCATCGTCAAAATCGACGACTTGGGTCTCTACCTGAGCCAGCGCGGTGGGCGCCTGATAAAGGCCGCCGGTCGCGGCCTGCTCGCCGCCGCGCCGATACTGATGAAGACGCTGTCGGTGGTCGGCACCGCCGCCATGTTCATCGTCGGCGGCGGCATCCTCGTTCACGGCCTGCCGATGCTGCATCACGGCGTCGAGGCGCTGGCAGAGCGCGCTGGCGAACTGCCCACCACCGGCGCGGTGCTGGGCCCGCTCAGCAGTATCGCTCTCAATGCCGGTATCGGCCTGGCCGCTGGCGCCGTGCTGGTCGCTATCGGCAAGGCGGTCGCCGCCCTGCGCGGCCGCCGCGCCTGATCGCCGGCGCCTGGCACCTTCCCCAACGCATATCGCAGGATGCTCTTTTCCATGCACCCTGCGCGGTTCGTTACTATCAGCGTTCGTGACTATCAAGGCAGACGCCACCAGCCCGGCAGCAGGGCCCTGACTTCGGGACGGGCAAAGCGGTCGTCCATCAGCACCACCACGCCGCGATCCTCGGGGGTGCGAATCACCCGGCCGGCGGCCTGCACCACCTTGTTGAGGCCCGGATACTGATAGGCGTAGTCGAAACCGCGACCGAAGCGCGCCTCGAGCTGTTCGCGCAGGGTCTCCTGCCGCGCGTCCACCGGCGGCAGGCCCAGGGTGGCAATGAAGGCGCCGATCAGCCGATCGCCGGGCAGGTCGATGCCCTCGGCGAAGGCCCCGCCCAGTACCGCGAAGCCGATGCCCTGCCCGCCCGAGACGAAGCGGGCGAGAAAGGCGTCCCGGGCCCCTTCATCCATCCCCCTCGCCTGCCGCCAGATAGGAATCTCGCCGTGGGCGTCGCCAAAACGTGCGGCGACCGCTTCCAGATAGGCGAAGCTGCTGAAGAAGGCCAGATAGTTGCCCGGCGCACGCTGGAACTGCTCGTGAAGGGTCGCAACGATCGGCTCGATGGAGGCCTGGCGATGGGCAAAGCGGGTCGAGATATCCCGGCGGATATGCACGTCGAGCTGCTCACAGGCGAAGGGCGAGGCCACCTCGAGACAGGGCGTTGCCGCCGGCAGGCCCAGCAGATCGCGAAAATAGCCGCCCGGCGAGAGGGTGGCCGAGAACAGTACCGCGCTATGGCTCGCCGCGAAGCGCGGTGCCAAAAAGGGCGCCGGGATCAGGTTGCGCAGCGCCAGTCGGGCCCGCCCGCGGCCGCTTCGGGTGAGCTCGAAGAGCGAGTGGTCATCGAAGACCTCGGCGAGCCGGGTGAAGGCCAGCGCCTCGAAAAGAAACTCCTGCAGGGCCGGGTCGACCTCGCCGGGGTGCTCGGCCAGATAGTCGGTGATCGACGTCGCCGCCTGGCCAAGGGCCCTGAGCATCCCTCTGGGCGGCGCGGAAAGCACCTGATAGTCCGCCGCTCGGCTTGATTGGCCGCCCTTGCGCTTACGATCGCCGCGGGTATCGCCTGATCGCCACGCCTGAGCATTCTGCTGGCCGGGCTGGCCGGCTCCCTGCTCTTTCCCCAGATAGCCTCCCGTCTCTTTCTCCCCGCCCTTCTCTTCGCCCAGGGCCGCCCACTGACGACCGAGTCGCTCCAGAGGCTTCACCAGCGCCGGTGGCGCCTGGCGGCGCAGCCCCGCGAGCCGGCGCTGATCCAGCTCGGCGCTGTACATGCCGCGCGCCCTATCGATCAGGTTGTGGGCCTCGTCGACCAGCACCCCGACCCGCCAGTCATGGGCCTGGGTCAGCGCATGGAGCAGGGCGTGTACGTCAAAGTAGTGATTGACGTCGCCGACCACCACATCGCACCAGCGAGCCAGCTCCTGCCCCAGATAATAGGGGCAGACCTGATGTTCCAGCGCCACCTCGCGCAGCGCCGCCCGGTCGAGCCACCCTCGTTCGGTAGCAGCCTGCCGCGCCGCGGAAAGGCGATCATAGAAACCCCTGGCCAGCGGGCAGGCCTCACCGTGGCAAGCGGTGCCTGGGTACTCACAGGCTTTCTCGCGGGCGATCAGCTCCAGCACGCGAAGCGCGGGAGCTGCCTTCTGCGGCTCGAGGGATGCCTCCAGCCGCTCCAGGGCTTCCAGGGCCAGGCGCCGCCCGGGGGTCTTCATGGTCAGGAAGAACAGTCGATCCAGCCCCTGGCGAGGCATAGCGGTGAGCATCGGAAACAGCGTGCCCAGGGTCTTGCCGATGCCGGTGGGCGCCTGGAGTAGCAGTGCGCGGGAGGTGCTCGCCGCCTTGTAGACCGCCTCGGCCAGCGGCCGCTGGCCGGTGCGAAAGGCGGCGAAAGGAAAGCCGAGCTGCCTGAGTGCTGTGTCGCGGCCCTCACGGTGCGCCCCTTCCTGCTTGGCCCAGGCCATGTAGCGTACGCAGTGATCCCTGAACACCGCTTCCAGCGCCGGCGCCGTGCAGGTCTCGCTGAGCCGGGTCTCCCGGCCGCTGCCGAGTTCCAGGTAAACAAGCGACAGGGTCAGACGCTCGAGACCACGGGTCCGACACAGCAGGGCACCATAGACGTAGAGCTGGGCCCAGTGCAGGGCCCGCTGGTTGTCGGCCATGCGCGCCAGATCGCCACGATGGGTCTTGACCTCCTCGAGACAGCTCCTTGTCGGGTCAAAGCCGTCGGCTCGACCGCTAACCACGAGAGCCTGGCCCGTCTCGTCGACGTAATCGCCTGCGAGGGCCACCTCGGTTTCAAAGGCTGGGTCCGCCGCCCGGCGCCGCTCGGCGATCAGTTCATGACCGGCGATGCCCTCGCTGGCGGTAGGCGACGGGGTGAAGCGATGATCGAGGTCCCCGCGACGGGCGGTGAAGTCGCATAGGGCACGCACCGCGACCCTGAGGCTCACGGTGCGCGTGCTCCCAGGGGCTCGTCCCGGGGCTCTTTCAAAGACTCTTTCAAGGGCTCATCCAAGAACTCGCCCCCGCTCTCTTCAGTACTATTTCCAGTACTCTCTGCAGTACTCTCTTCAATACCCTCTTCAATACCCTCTTCCCAACGCACCTCGCAGACCGCCGCAGGGATGCCCTGCTCGGCGAAGAAGGCGAGCCAGCGGCGCTGGTTATCCTGCAGCCGGTCGCCCGGTCCCTTGACCTCGATCAGCCGATAGCGCGGCCCCGTCTCCGCCTCCGGCGAGAATTGGATCAGATCCGGCAGCCCGGCACGGTTGGCTCGCGGGTCCTCAAGCAGGCGCTCGAACAGCACGCGCAGATGCATCGCCGGGATGCAGGCCAGGGCCTGCTCGAGCATGGCCGCATCGAGTACCCCCCAGTGCACGAAGGGCGAGGCCAGGCCCTGCTTGTCCTGAAGGCGCGCGCGCAGAGTGGCGGGATAGCGGCCATCGTCGAGCTCGGCGAGGCAGGCATCGAAGTGCGCCCGGCGTCGGGTGACGAAGTCCTCGCGGAAGAGATCGGCGGGCCCACTGTGGAAGGGATGGAAGAAGGCGCCGGGAAGCGGTGCGAAAATAGCGGGCCAGCACAGCAGGCCAAAGAGCCCGGTGATCAGGGTGTTTTCCACGTAATGCACCGGAGCCGACGGCTCGGCGAGATGGTCACGCACGGCGAACTCCACCCGGCCAGCTGAGGCAGGCAGCGTCAGGGTAAAGCGCTTAGGCGCGGGGGCCCGGGCCGGCGCAACGGGCCGTCCCAGGCGGCGACCCAGCCGGGTTTCCAGCCGAACCAGCGCCTGCGCCTCGGCGGCATCACGAGGGGCCGCCAGAGCGCGCCTGACCTTGGCGAGGATGGCGGCGTGGGTCTCCTCGCTGTCGGGGTCGTTTGCCGCACGACGTTCGGCCAGGCGCAGCGCCCGCACGCGTGCCTCGGGGTGACTAGAGTGGGGGTAAAGCTCGGCGGCCAGGGTTATATCGCCCTGCCGCTCGGCCTCACGGGCGAGCCGGAACACCAGCCGGCCACGCCGCGTCTCAAGCCAGGCATTGGGCGCACAGTCAGGGGAAACGACGGACGAGCTGTCGGGCAACAGCGGCCACAGCGCGCCCGGAGGCTCGCCGTCGTCCAGCCGCTCACGTAACGCTTCCAAGGCCAGGTAGGTATCGACCTCGTGGCGCGCCTGAAAGGCACGGGAGTCATCGCTAAAGGAGACCTGCTCGAAGCGCTGATGGCCAAGCTCGGCAAGCACGAATTCCGAGAAGTCCTGACGCAGATTGCCAAAGAACATCAGCCGCAGCCGCTCGCAGAGCGCCATGCAGGTGAGTTCGACCACGGAGACCTCGTCAGGTGCTCCCCAGCCGTCGAGCGAGCGGGGAGCGGGCAACCCCGGGCTCAGTGCCTTCAGGAGCCGCGCCTTGCTGACGCCCGCGGGCAGCCCCGCCGCGCGGATGTCATCGCAAAGCCACTGGCGCAGCTCGCCAAGCGTTGCCAGACCGAACAGCCCGACAAGATCGAGCCTTGGGGCGTCGTCGACGAGCCCCGCCTCGACCAGGGATTCCAGGGCCAGGCGGGGATCGCCGATCTCGGTATAGTGCAGCTTATCAAGGCGAAAGCGGCTGCCCTTGCGCATGACCATGCGCGTGAGCAACGCCAGCGAGGCCGCCGGCAAGCGACCAAGGCGCGTCAGCGTCGCGTGCTCCTCGCCGCTCAACAGGTCACCGTAGCGCGCGACGACCCAGTCGAGCACGAAGCGGAAATTGGTCAGGTAATAGCGCGGGTCATCCAGAGAGGCGGTGACCGGCGCCGCCGGCGGGGCACTGTTCATTCATCCATGCTAGCAAGGGAAGCTTGGCCGCGACCAGGCAGTTTTAGTACCTTTCATCGATCACGCCCCATCAGGACGTCATTCACTTGCCATGCGTTACCGGGCGGAGACGGCGCTTAGGGCACCTCGCAGGACGTCCAGCGGCATGGGGCGGTGCCAAAGGAAACCCTGCATATGCTCGATGCCAAGACCACACGGCACCGACTGCTGCTCCAGGCTCGCATCGTAACGGCGCAGACCCGGACCAAGTGATCCCTCCTTGGCGAGGTTGGCACGCCGTATCAACTCGTGGGCACTGGCGACATCGCCTGCGAACTCACAGACGCCGATGGCCACCAACGCCGAGCGCTGACCTTCGCCGACGGAATACGGAACGGTGACGTCTTCATGCACCCGTTGCGCCCACCGCCAGGTTTCCTCCTTCGTAAGGAAGTCGGCGCGAGCCACCATAATGCGATCCCTCTCTGGCAGAGACACTAGGCCACCCGGCCCCGCCAGGCAGCGCAGGCGCTCAACGAAGAGCCGTATCGCCTCATTCAAGGCCTCGCGGCCGTAGGTAGTGAGAAATTCATTGAAGTGCAGGAAATGAACGGCCGCCAGCGCCCCCTTGCGGCCTTCAGCCTGCGCCGCGTCGACCAGTCGCTGGAGTTGTTCCTGACCCAGCAGTTTATTGGGCAGCGAAGAATCAGGGTCGTAGAACGCCTGATCAGGAAGATCGTCGCTGGCCCCGTGAAGCCGTTCGGTGATGGTGATCTCATGCTCGACCAGTCAGGATTCTTTAATCGGAGCAAGAACCGCAAGCTCGCAGGCCTCCCACTGCTGAGCGGCGCGACACCCGCGAGCCTGATCGACGGCCAGACAGATCAGAATGGCCATCACGAATAGCGCAGCGCAGAGCAGAATCGAGGCCTTCAGCCCCACCACCGACTGCAGCAGGCCCAGGCCAATGATGCCGATCACGCCAGCGAGCTTGTTGGCCAGGCCCCAGAACCCGAAGAACTCGGCGGCCTTGTGCGACGGTGACAAAAGCCCTACCAGGGCGCGGCTTGCCGACTGACTCGAGCCCAAGCTGAGCCCAGCTAGACAGCCCACCACCAGGAACAGCTGTTGAGGCTGCAAGCCAAGGCCCAGATAGGCGTTTAGCCAGGCGGTCAACTCCGGCGTGGCCCAGATGGCGAGGATCGCCAGCACCCAGAGGCCAAGCGTCAGCAGATAGGTGCGCTTGGCGCCGAGCCGGTCCTGAATCACGCCGAACCCCAGCGCCCCGGCGGCGGCAGTGATCTGCACGATGATGAACATCAGGTTGCGCGTGGTGGTGTCCCAACCGATCACCTGAGCCCCGTAGATGAAGGCGAAGGCAATGATGATGTAGACGCCCGCCATCGAGAACACCAGCGAGACCAGAAAGGTACCCAGGTCGCGAAAGCGCCTGAGTTCATGAAACGTAGTACCGACCCTCGCCCAGGCGATGCCGGCATAGCCGCGCCCCGGCGGCAGACGCTGGGGCGTGCCACGCTCCCTAAGCCAGAGGAAGGTCGGAATGGCGGTGATCAGGAAGAAGCCAGCAGCGAAGGGCCCAACCCAGCGGATGCGGTCGAAGTTCTCGGCAGTGGCTTCGCCCAGCACTACCAGCGTAAAGCCCGCGGCGAACAGACCGCCGACATACCCCAGCGCCCAGCCAAAGCCGGAAATCCGGCCCAGCGCTTCCGGCGGACCGAGGTCCGGCAGAAAGGCCGCGATAAAGGATTCGCCCATAGAGTAGGCGTAATTGGAGAGCACGATCAGCACGACCCCGAGCCATACGAATCCCGGCGCCACAAAGTAAAGCAGTGCCGTGGTGGCAACGGTGGCCAGATAGCTGACGAACAGGAAGCGCTTCTTGGCCGCCGAGACGTCCATGGCGGCACCGCAGACAGGCCCGCTGGCCACTACCATCAGATAACTCAGCGCCAGAGCAGCGCTCCACAGCAGATTGGCAAAGCGATAATTATCGCCACGATCGCCGACGATAACGGTGGTGAACAGCTCGCCGAACACCACCGTGATGATCAAGAGGGTATAGGCCTGGTTGGCGAAGTCGAACATCGCCCAGCCGAAGATCTCCTTGCGGGACGCATATGCCGTCGTCGACAACGGGCGCGTGGCCACCGAGGCCAAGGTCATGCGTCCTCCGTGCCAGGCGCCCGTTCCTTGGCGACCTTAACCCGGTTGCGGCCACCGTGCTTGGCCGCATATAGCGCCCGGTCGGCGCGGCGCATGCACTGCTCGTGGGACGGGTCTCCCTTGGCCATCGCAGAAATGCCGAAGCTGGCCGTCATGCGCAGCGAGATATCTTCAAAGGGCACCTCAAGCACCTCCAGGGCGTAACGAATGCGCTCGGCGAGGGAATGCCCACCTTTTTCGCCGGTATCGGTGAGCAACAAGGCAAATTCCTCGCCGCCAATGCGTGCCGGAATATCCAGGTTGCGACACCAGGCGGTCAACACCTCGGCAGTATATTGGATGACACAGTCGCCGGCCGCATGGCCGTGGATATCGTTGACGTTTTTGAAGTGATCGATATCGAGCAGGATCACCGCGGCGGACTGACCGTAGCGTTGATAACGTTCGAAGGCCTGCTCCAGTTGCTGCATGAAATAGCGTCGATTCCACAGCCCGGTCAGGGAATCTGTAGTCGCCAGTCGCCGCAGGGCGGCTTCGGCATCCTTGCGATCACCGATCTCCTGGTGGATGCCGGCCATCATTTGCGGTCGATGATCCGGGGTCCAGCGGAATACCTTGCCATGCGCAAGCACCCAAACCCACTGTCCGTCTCGATGGCGCATGCGGAACTCAAGAGAATAGAACTCATGCTTGCCGTGAAAATGGGCATTCAAGCGCTCGAACGCTCTGGCCAGGTCATCGGGATGGACCAGCCGTTCCCAGGTAGCAGAGCTGATCGGCTCGAGTTCGGCAAGCGAATAGCCGACGATCTCCGCCCACCGCGCGTTAATGAGCAGCTCACCGGTCTGAACGTTCCATTCCCAGGACCCAGCGTGGGTGCCCTCAAGAATATTGGAAAGCCGCAGGCGTTCTTCTTCGAGGGCCCGTTCCAGCACATGCCGTTCTGTGATGTCACTAATGTAGCCGTAACACAGCCTACTGCCATCGACTTGATGGCTAAGGGTGGCGTTGCCTTCATGCCAGCGCAGCCGGCCATCAGGAAGGTAGTAGCGGTACTGGCAGTGCCAGGGGTGCTGACCGTGAGAGGCCCGTTCGATGCTGTCCAGAATATGCGGCAGGTCATCGGGATGAGCGCGAGCGAAGACCGGCGAGGCATCATCCTTGACGACGGAATAAGGCAAGCCGAAGAGTTCCTCGAAACGCTCGCTGGCATAGGGGAAATGAGAGCTGCCATCAGCACGGATACGGTATTGATAGATGACCCCAGGCACATGGCGCGCCAGTTGCGCGAGCAACATGCTGGACGCCTGTGACGACTCGACCACCGGCGGTGAGACACACAGCCGGCGACCATCCACCCAGGGGGTGAGGCGCCAAGCCAGGCGTACCGTTGCGCCGGTCCGCAACCTGGCCAGAAACGAGCAAGCCCCAAGGGTCGCCAGAGCCTCACGGCACTGCACTGCATCATCTGGGTGAAGCTGGCCTACAAACGACGCGCCCACCAGGGTGTCATCATCACTGTCGAGTGCCGCCATGAACGCAGGATTCGCCTCTAGCACTTGTCCCTCGGCGCCCAGCGCACATATCAGGTCAGTCGACTGCGCCAGCAGTGCGGCGTAATCGATCTCGCTCATGTCCATCCTGCCTTGATTATTATCTTCTCATCCCTGAGCGCTAAGCCCTGAATGTTGCAGCGTGTTATATCACTAGCCTGCAGGGTGTCAGATCAAGATGGCACCACTACGACGTTCACGCCACTACGATGCTCAAACCACAGCGATACTCAAGCCACTAAGATCCTCAAGCCACTAAGGTCCTCAAGCCACTACGACGCTCACGCCATTGAGTCGCTCCCACCATGCTGGGGAGCTCCTCAACGACCGGCTGCCCGGGACTGCCTTCACCACCTTACGATACGTGCCCCATGACGGCTCCCCATGCCGGCGTCAGACGCAAGGCCGACACAAAGGCTAGACCAAATCCCTAGGTATCGTCTCGTCCCAACTCTTGGCAAAGACCCGGGTATCGCCCTCATAGGCATCGAGGGTTGCCCGCAGGCGAAAGTTGTCGGGATCACTGGTCATCAGGGTGCGCGTCAGGGTGCGCACCTGCCAATCGCCGCGACGAAAGCTGCGCTCCCATTCCGTCCAGCCGCTGACGCTGTCATAACTGCCATAGGCGTAACGGTAGCGCTCGGTGACCCGCACCGAAATCTCCATGTCGATGTCATCGAGACGATAGGTCCCCTCGTCGTTGATCACCTCGAGCGTCGTAGTGTCATTGGCCAGGTCGCGGATCACCCGCCAGTGCTCCTGAGTCGGCTGGATAAGCGTCTTGGCAATGGGCGGCGCCCCTTCAGGTTCGGCAAACGACGGCAGACCAGCTTCTTCGGCAGGGCGTGGCACCCGCATGGGCAGGAGAAGGCGGCTCGCCGAGGGATAGACGGTCACCCGCACAGGCCGCGGTGACGGCCAGGCCAGCGGCCAATAGCTGGTCGATAGTGACAGGCGGATGGCATGGCCGACCGGAAACTGCTGGGCGATGTGCTTGAGCAGCACACGCACCCGATAGCGCCGCCCTGGCGTAAGCGGCTCGGGAGACTCGTTGCTGTCCCGATGGGTCAGGTTGAGCAGCCCGTAGGAGACCCGCGTGGCCTTGTCATCGTCAGCCACATCGATCAGGCGCAGCGCCAGCATGGCCACCGGCTGGTCGGCCGAGATATCCAGTTCGACCACCGGTTGGCCACAGATCTCAAGCGGCGCCTTGAGCCGCGCGGTCTGAAAGATCAAGGCCCCGCCGTCCTCATCACGCTGGTCATGGGGCAGGTCGGGAGGCGCATTATACGAGCACCACTTGCCCGCATAGAGGCCCACCGAGAGCGGCGAGCGAATCGTCAGCGGCGCATCTTCGGCGCCCTGGCCCTGTTCGGAAAGCTCTTGTTTGACCGGGTCCTGTTCGGCCAGCACCTCTTCGGGCAAGAGATCATGGCCCGACGTTAGTCGGAAGGGCGTCTCGACGATATTCGGCGACGGCCAAACGGGCTCCGCGATCCAGCGACCGGGGCGCTGCTGGTAGCGGGCCGAGGGCGGCGTCGATTCCTGCATCCAGACCCGCAGCATCGGCTCGTCCATGATCCCGGTGTCCTTGCCCTTGAGCCAGTGATCCCACCAGCGCAGGCCGTCCTGCAGAAATCCGATCGCCGGCCCGGGAATGCCCAGATGGGGATACTTGTGCGCCCAGGGACCGACCAGCCCCTTGCGCGGCACCTTAAGCCCGGCCAAGAGACGAAACACCGCATTGCAGTAGCCGTCGGCCCAGCCGCTGATGGCGTAGACCGGGCACTGGATGGCGGAGAAGTCCTCGCACACCGAGCCGTGGCGCCAGTAGTCATCGCGGCGCTGATGCTCGAGCCAGGTAGCAAGCCACAGCCCGCTACCATCGAGGCGCTGATGCCACATCTCGCGCCAGCGATCGCCGACCAGGGCCGGGTCCGGCGGGCTGGCATTGCCGTCGAACATGGTCGAGGCCCAGGACAGGTTGTCACCGAGCAAACAGCCACCCATGTGGTGAACGTCGTCGGCGAAGCGGTCATCGGTTGAGCACAGCGTAATCACCGCCTTGAGCTGGGGCGGGCGCAGGGCGGCGATCTGCAGACCGTTGAACCCCCCCCAGGAGATACCCACCATGCCGACATCTCCCGTGCACCAGGGCTGGCGCTCGAGCCAGTCAAGAATCTCGAGGCCGTCGTCCAGTTCCTGCTGGAGATATTCATCTGTCAGCACGCCATCGGACTCGCCACTGCCGCGGATGTCGACTCGCACACCGGCATAGCCATGCCCCGCCCAGTAGGGATGCGTCTGAACATCGCGGGCCGCAGTGAGATCGCGCTTGCGGTACGGCAAGTACTCGAGAATCGCCGGCACCGGGTCGCTGTCAGCATCCACCGGCCGCCAGATCCGGGCGGCCAGCCGGGTGCCATCGGCGAGACGAATCCAGGTCTCCTCCTCGAAGACCTCTCGCGGATACTGGGTAACGATGTGCATGAACGCCCCTCTCTATTTTTTGCCATCTATGTTCTTGCTATCTAAGTCTCTGCTATCTAAGCCTCTGCTATCTAAGCCTTTGCTATCTAAGTTCTCGCTATTGATGCGCGCGCTGCGCTCTGGCCAAGCGTGACTCCCGAGAGGCGTCGCCGAGAAATGGATACTGACCAAGGCCCGGTGGGTCGCAACGGCTCAACCGACGATGTCCTCGAACGCGAAGTTAAGCCGCGATGACAGGCTTTCGTAGTTCGCCAGCAGCTCTTCGGCGTCCTGGCCGCCCATCCATATGCAGGCCAGCGCGAAGCTATAGGCGTCCTGCTCGGGCATGCTCGACAGCTGCTGGCCAGGCGCGACCTGCAGGGTAATCTGGGTGCCGGGGAACTCGGCCTTGAGCGCAGCAAGCTCCGCCTCGCTGGGCACCTGAGTCACCCGTGCATCGACGAAGAACACTCGGTAGAAGAACATCGCCGCGATCGGGAATTCACCCTGACGATACGGCATCGCCGGACGCCGACCCAGGCCCAGATCCAGGCTCACCTGCTGGTTGCTGATGCCATCGACCTTCTCGAACAGATCGCAATGGGACTGGGAGATACGCGTGTTGATCTCCAGGAGCCACACCCGGTTCTGCACCTCATCCCAGAAATACTCGATGTTGAAGGCGGCATTGTCGTAGCCGATATGGGTCATCACCCGCTCGGTCAGGTCCTTCATCTGCGCCTGCACATCCGCGGGCAACTGCGACGGGTAGCGGTAATGGAAGAAGCTCAGCACCTGGGGATAGCGCAGCGAATCGACGATGCCGTAACTGACCACCTCGCCCTCGAAGACATAACCCTCTACGGTGCACTGCCAGCCGCCGATGATCTCCTCGGCCATGCAGAAGTGACCTTCTACCGCAGCGATCTCCGGGGGCAGCAAGGCGTGGTCGAGCACAGTATTGAAGGGGGTGGCGATCAGGCCGATATCCTCGCGCAGCCGCACGATGGCGTGAGCGAAGTCTTCGGGGCTATCGATGCGAAAGCCGAGCCGTGACCCGGAGGACTTGATGGGCTTGAGGAAAAAGGGAAAGTAGAGACCCGCCGCACGAATGGTATCCAGCGCCTGATCATCGAATGGATCAATGGCGGTGAAGGCGGGAATCACATCGGGAATCACTTGGCGCTGCACCAGCCGGCTCCAGAACTTGTGCTCGCACTTGAGCAGGCTTTCGAGGCTGGTGGTGCGGGTGCCGAAGCGCCGACACAGGATCGGCAGCATGGTCGAGACCGGAAAATCCATGTAGCCAATGATGGCGTCGATAGGCCCATCGAAGGCGTCCAGCTCGTCGCCGGCCCGCGACAGCATGCCAGCGATATCAAAGACTTCGGTGTCGTAAACATCCGTGGGCGGGATGATCCCGTGGAATTCGCAGCCCTTGGCTCCCGGCAACTGCTCGAGCCGGGCACGATTGAAGTCGTTGAGGCCTATCACGAAGATCTGCTTGGGGGTGAGCATGGCGTGCGCCTCTCTTGGCCACTAGGCCCGGGACGACCTGGGCGCCGCGCCGCAATGGCGCCGACCATGACCCATTCTGTCCGTCACAGTGCAGCATAGCTCACCCCGCGACGGGCGGTGGGCTTGTCCATGACGACCCTGCTTTATTTCACCCAGCCCTATTCTGCACGGCTCTCACCTGAACGGCCCACCTGAACGACTCACCCAGCACCTCAGGTTCGGCCCCACCAAGCGCCTGAACCGACGCTGACTCACGCGTGACGCCCGCAGCCATCATCGCCGCTTGCGGCCCTCCCCTTCGCTGCCCGCGTCATTCGTCTCGTCGTCATCTGAATGGGCGGCGAACAGATCCGGTTCGCCGCGCTCCAGGCGCTCGATGGCCGCCTCGCCGTCGCGGGCCAGGCCATCCAGACGTTCGATTTGCGCTGAAAGTTCGGGTAAAGCTTCCTGCCGGTAGCGGGAGAGGTCGTCGAGCGCCGCCATCACATCGCCGAAGGCCTGCTCGAGAGATCCCATGTCCAGCGTCGCCGAAGCGGCCCGCTTCTGCACGTCGACACCCTGCTGGCGCAGTGCCCGAGCGGTGCCGGCGATGGTCTCGGAGGTGGTGGTATTGAGGGACTCGATGCGATCCAGCACCAGCCGCTGATTGGCCAGTGCCAGCGCCACGGTGGCAGCCACGCTGAGCGCCGAGACGGTGACATTGATGGCCCGGTCGACGCCGCGCATCAGCTCGCGGTTGTTGCGGATGATCACCTCGAGAGCCAGCACGCCCTGCTGGCTGACCGCCAACTGCTGCTGCAGGTCGAGAATGCGCTGACGCAGCGGAAACAGCAGCTCTTCCTCGATAAAGCGGCGCTGTTGATCGTCGCTGGCATTGGGCAAGGCATCCTGAAGGCGCTGATCAATCAGCCGCCCGAGCGTCACCTGGCGAGCCAGCTGATGATGGATCTGGCGCAGGCTGGCCTGATCATCGCCAAGGGTCAGGTTGTCGCGCTGCAAGCGATCGCGGCCCGCCTCAAGCTCGCCGATGATGGCATCGATAGCCTGCTGGGCGGTCTCGAACTTGTGAAAGTAGCGCTGCAGGCGATTGCCGACCCCGGGAAGGGCCCCGAGCAGGCGATCGAAGCGGCCGGGGCTCAGCCGGTGCTGGTGCGGATCGAGACGCCCCATGCGATCGCGAAGGTCGGTCAGCGCCCGCGCCACCGGGCCGCCGTCCTCGCCGTGCTCGGCGAGCTGGCGCAGCGGGGCATCGAGCATACTGCTGTAATGGGCGGCCTGACGCTGCAGCGAAAGGCCCATCTCGTCGACGGCCCGGCGCTGACGGCTAGCCGCGCCCTCATCGGCGAGAATCTCTTCCACGAAATCAGCAGCCAGCGAGACGAGCTCCGAGTCGATGTCAGCATCGGCCGCATCGCTGGGCTCATCGCCAGCGGCTTCCCTGAATTCGTCGACGGACATTCTTTCAGATGCCCGCTCAGCCTCTTTATCCGTTTCACCGTGGCGCTGGCCGGTGCGGGGGTGGCGAAGCTCGGCCTCGATCACCTCGACCGGCGGCAGGGACAGACGCGAGAAGCCGCCCGCGTTTTCGTCGCTCATCGTTGCGCTCCTCGGGTTGTGATGCTCTTCACCCTAGCCCAGTTCATGACGGCGGCCCACTGGGAAAGCCGCGGCCATGCTGAGCCTGAGGTATCTTATTCAGCGGCTGCGGTCATAGCGCTCGGCGCCCTCGACGAAGCGCTTGAGCTCGGCGCACGCCTGCTCGGCGGCCAGGCTCGCCTGAGGCTTGTCGGTACGCAGCCGGGCCACCGCCACGGCGGCGTCATCCAGCGCCGTCAGGGCCGCCTCATTGCGCGCCGCCAGCTGGCGCAGCTGTCGCTCGGTGTCTTCGACCAGCGCCAGGCGACGCTTGAGAGCGATACGCTCCTCGACGGTCAGGTTGGCGGCGTCGCGGGCCAGCCGGCGCTTGACGTAGGCGGCATCCACCCCGGCGACGCCGCTGGCCTGGTGGGCCATGGCCGTCAAGTTGTCGATGGCGCCCAGGCAGACCTGCGTGACCAGGCCGCGGGCGCGCTCGTAAGCAAGCTCGCCGACCTCGAAGCGGCTCCCCAGCACGCCGAGCACATGGCGATAGCGGCTGTAGAGGCGATCGGCCTGGGGTGCATGATCGCTGCGATCCACCTCGAGCAGCGCCTGCTTGGCACGACACAATGACAGCACCAGGTCGTCGGCATCCGCCGGAGGGTGTTCGGGATCGAGAGTCTGAACGCCGGTTTCCTGGCGCTCGCTGGCCTGGCGGCGGGCGGTCTCGGCGCTTCGCTGTAGCGCCGCGCGCTGCTGTCGACGACGGGCAAGCCATCCGCGCCAGCGCCGCTCCATGGGCACCTCGGCGGCAATCGCCACGAGACCGGCAAGCCAGCCGCCCAGGCTTGGAGAAAAGCCGCCCCATAGCGACGTCAGCCACAGCAGCACCGCAAGGCTCGGCGCTACAAAAGCATAGCGCACCACCACCGGCCAGCGCCGCGGCGGTGTGGCGGGATCACCAAGTTCGGGACGGATCACCCCCAGCATCAGCCACACCAGGCTGGTGAGAAAGAGCCCGTAGGAAAATCCCTGCAGGAAACCCAGCATTGGCCACACTACCCCGCGTTCCAGAAAAACGGCATACGTATATGAGAGATGAGTGTAGAGGAAGGTTCCGGCCAGCATAAGCCCCACCGGGCCGGCTGATACCTGCCGGCGCGATGTGTCAGGCTAGCTCTCTGCCATGGGCGCAGGCGTAGAGCTTTGCCACCTCTTCACCGACGCGGCGCAGGGCTGCCTCGATGGTCGGCGTCAGGGCCGCGGCATAATTGAGGCGCAGGCACTCGCGGTACTTGCCCGACGCCGAAAACAGCGCCCCGGGGGCGATGCGCAGCCGGGCCGGCACTAGACGCTCGTTTAGGCGCATAGAGTCGATGCCACCGGGCAGTTCCAGCCACAGAAGGAAACCGCCCTGGGGGTAGCTGATGCCGGTATCGGCGGGAAAGTAGCGTCTCACCCAGCCAATCATCAGGTCCCGTTGGCGGCGATATTGAGCCACCACTGCACGCAGGTGGCGCTCGTAATATCCCTTGGCGACGAAGTCGGCAATGGCCAGTTGCGGCAGGGTCGCCGAGGCACCGGTAGAGACATACTTCATGTGCTGGACGCGGTCGCGATAGCGCCCCGGAGCGATCCAGCCCACCCGAAGCCCCGGCATCAGGGTCTTCGAAAAACCGCTGCACAGCAGTACCCGGCCATCGTCGTCGAAGGCCTTGAGCGTTCTTGGCCGCGGCGTTTCGAAGGCCAGGTCACCATAGATGTCGTCTTCGATGATCGCCACATCGAAGCGTTGCGCCAGCGCCAGCAAGGCACGCTTGCGCTCCTCCGGCATGGTATAGCCAAGCGGGTTGTTGCAGGTCGGGGTGAGCTGGATGGCACGAATCGGCCATTGTTCCAGCGCCAGCTCCAGGGCCTCCAGGCTGATGCCGGTGCGAGGGTCGGTGGGAATCTCCAGCGCCTTGAGGCCATTGGCCTGTAGTATCTGCATGGTGCCGTAGAAACTCGGCGAATCCACCGCCACCACGTCTCCTGGTGCGGTCAGTGTCCGAATGGCGATCGACAGCGCCTCCTGGCAGCCGGTGGTGACCAGCACGTCATCGGGGTGCAGCAGGCTGCCCGCGCCCGCCATCAGCCGCACGATCTGCTGTCGCAGGGCGAGACTGCCGGCCAGGGCATCGTAGTTCAGGTCCTGGCCACTAGCATGCCGATAGCGCTCGGCCAACAGGCGATGCAGCGGCTTCAAGGTCGGACAGGCGAGATCGGGGATACCACGCCCCAACAGCAGCACGTCGTCGTCGGGCGGGTGGCGCTCCACCAGTTCCAGAACCTGGTCCCAGCGCGAGACATCCAACGGCCGCTGCGCCGGGCGCGTCACCGCCGGCAGACTCGTAGGGGTTGGCTGCGAGCGCACGAAAAACCCCGATTTGGGCCGCGCCTCTACCAGCCCGGCATCCTCTAGCCGAGCATAGGCGGTCTGCGCCGTGGAGATGCTGACCGCGAATTCGCGACACAGGGCCCGGATCGACGGCAGCCGATCCCCCCCGCGATAGATGCCGCCGTCGACTGGCCGACGCAGCTCGTCGGCCAGTTGCGCATAGCGCGTCATGACAGTTATCTCCACGTCACCGGGACATCGATACAGATAGGCTCATCACGGGCCATACAGTGGGCTTACCCCACCATCTGTATGGATAACTTTTAAACTCTCTATATCTGTATGGCAAGTCGCGCCGGTCATAAGCTGATGGTGGTTACATCGACAAGCGACTTCGGAGATTTGCCATGCGACTCGCTCACCGCCCAAGGCTTCTTGAAAGACTCCCGCTTTTATCGCTGACTCGGCTCGCCGGGCGGTATGACAGGTTACGCCAGCGGCTTCGCTACCTCAGCCAACGCCAGGCCTCGCGTCGCGCGCTGCTGATGCTGGACGATCATCAGCTCATGGACATCGGCAAATCCCGCCGCCAGGCCGAACAGGAAGGCCGCAAGCCTTTCTGGCAGAGCTGAGGGCTGCGTGGCTGGAGGGATGGAAAACGTGGCAGAAAAAAAGAAAGCTGAAAGACGAGCAGGATGACACTCGCTCAAGGCACCAAAAGCTTCGCTGCCAGGGCAAGGCCGGCCATGATCAAAGCGGTCATCATGGCGATGTCCACCAGAGCGTTGAGGCGGGGTTCGTTCAGCCAGCCGCTAAGGCGGGTTCGCCAGCGACGAGACGAAACAGGAGATGTCGAACGGCGAGTGGCGCCGTGTCGGGGCTTTTGGTGACGATGCTTTTGGATAGTCATCGGCGCCTCCCGCCCAAGCTGGGCTATCGGCCTTTCATCATAGTCCGCTCGCCGCCGCTGGTATACTGGCCTCCCAACATCCAGTTGCCGAGATGCCATGCTCCGCTCCCTGACCTCTGCCCGTCGCTGGCTTTCGCGCCTGAGCGCCTCGCGCCACGCCCTGTGGCTGCTGGGCCTTGCCTCGGTGCTGGAAACGCTGCTGGTGCCGATCCCCATTGAAGTGATCCTGATTCCCTGGATGCTCGCCGAGCCTCAGCGCCGCTGGCGTCTCGCCGGGGTGGCGCTGGCCGGCAACCTGTTCGCCGCCCTCATCGGTTATGGCCTCGGGAGCCTCGCCATGGCCCAGTGGGGCGATGCCTTGCTGCCGCTCTTTGGCGGCGAATCGGCTTACCAGGCCTTTCAGGCGCGCTTCCTGGACAACGGCTTCGTGGCCATCCTGGCCGTCGGTGTCATCCCCATACCCTTCCAGACCGCCATGCTGGTGGCAGGCGCCAGCGACTACCCGCTACCGCTATTCCTGCTGGCGGCGCTGATCGGCCGCGGGCTGCGTTACTTCGGCCTGGCGCTGCTGGTGGCGCTGGCCGGCGAGGCCGCATTGGGTCTGTGGAAGCGCCATGCTCGCCCGCTGGGAGCCGGCCTGACCGTGATGGCCGGTTTTTGGCTGGCCTGGGAGCTGGTTAGCTAGCCTGTCAAACGCTAGGGAAGCCGTCACGGCAGGATAGCCGTTAGCAGGCACGTCACGCAGGGGAGCCGTCGACCCTTGTTATTATCGAACAAGACCTCCATGCTGCAATCATGAGGATGCTAACAATCCTCCCTTACTCTGATTCCAGCCAGGAGTCCCCATGTCACGTCTCGCCCACTCACGTCTCTCGAACACGGCCCTGTCGGTGCTCGACCTGGCACCAATTCGCCAAGGCGGCAGCGCCGCCGATACGTTCAAGGAAACCGTCGCCCTCGCTCAGCAGGCCGAGCGGCTGGGGTTCAGCCGCTACTGGCTCGCCGAGCACCACAATATCGAGGGCATCGCCAGCGCGGCCACCTCGGTACTGATCGGCCATGTGGCCGGCCAGACCGAGCGCATCCGCGTGGGCAGCGGGGGCATCATGCTGCCCAACCATCCGCCGCTGGTGATCGCCGAGCAGTTCGGCACCCTGGCCACCCTCTACCCGGATCGCATCGACCTGGGCCTGGGGCGCGCACCAGGCTCTGACGGCGCCACCATGGCCGCCATGCGCCGCAATCCCCAGGCCGGCGTCAACGACTTCCCTGAACGGCTCGAGGAGCTACGGGGCTATCTCGACGAGGCGAGCCCTGGCCAGCGGGTCAAGGCGATTCCCGGTCAAGGCACCCATGTCCCCACCTGGCTGCTCGGCTCCAGCGACTACAGCGCCAGGCTAGCCGCCAGGCTCGGTCTGCCCTTCGCCTTCGCCGCCCAGTTCGCGCCTGCCCAGCTGCTCGAGGCGCTCAGGCTCTATCGCGACAACTTCCAGCCCTCGGCGGTTCTGGACGCCCCCTACGCGATGGTCGGCCTGCCGGTGATCGCCGCCGAGAGCGATCTCCACGCCCAGTACCTGGCGACTACCGCCCAACAGAAGTTTCTCAACCTGATCCGGGGTCGGCCGACCCGCTCGCTGCCTCCGGTCGAGGCACTGGACTGGAATGCCCGTGAGCGGGCGCAGGTCGAGCAGTTCCTTGGGGCAGCGGTAATCGGCGGGCCCGAGACGGTCAAGCAGCAGCTCGAAAGGGTCATCGAGGTCACCGGCGCCGATGAGCTGATGCTGCATACGGATGTCTTCGCCCAGCAGGACCGGCTGCAAAGCTATGAGATCGTCGCCGGGGTATGGCGGAGCTGAGCCACGGCTCGCCATCGTCCGGGTTGCCCGTCATGGGGATAGGGCGCAGCATACGGCCTTTGGCCTGCTGCTTTAGCAAGCTCACGTTCTCGTCCTGACCCGATCGCGAGGCGCCATGTCTTCAAACCCGTCTTCTCCTCCCACCCCGGGCGCCCGGCTCGACCGGGCCGGCACGTTATCCGGCCTCAAGCGCATGGCGCCGATGTCGCTGTTCGTGATCGCCTTCGGCCTGGCGTTCGGGGTGGCAGCGCTGCAACAGGGCCTGTCTGGGCTCGAGACGCTGCTGATGAGCGGCCTGGTGTTCGCCGGTGCCGCCCAGTTCGCGGTGCTGGACCTGTGGGGCCCCGAGATCCCGGTGATCGCGCTGATCGCCACCACCTTCGCCATCAACGCCCGTCACCTCCTGATGGGCGCCTCGCTCTATCCCTGGCTGCGCCACCTGCCGCCCCGGCAGCGCTACTCAAGCCTGCTCATCTTGAGCGACTCCAACTGGGCCATGGCGGCGTCGGACTACCGGCGCGGCGAGACTAATGTCGGCATGCTGGTCGGTGGCGGCCTAGCGCTGTGGATGGCCTGGATGGTCGGCACGCTGATCGGCGTGGTGTTCGGCAGCGGCATCAGCGACCCCGAGCGCTTCGGCCTGGACGTGATCATGGGCTGCTTCCTGCTGGCCATGCTGGTAGGCGGCACGCGGGACCCCTGGGTGCTTCTGCCCTGGGGCGTGGCGGCTCTGGCGAGCATGGCGGCATTGGCCTGGATGCCGGCCAATGCCCATGTGATCGTCGGCGCCCTGGCGGGCGGCGTCACCGGATTGCTGATGCCACCTCGGTCGGCGAAGCAGGAGGCCGCGTCATGAGCCTGCCCATGAACCTACCCGTAAGCCCCGCAGGAGCCCTGGCCGCCATCGTCATCATGGCGCTGGTGACCTATCTGACTCGCGCCGGCGGCGTGCTGGTGATGTCATGGGTGCCGATCGGGCCGCGCGTCGAGCGCTTCATCAACGCCATGGGCGGCTCGGTGCTGGTGGCGGTGATCACACCCATGGCGGTCAACGGCGACATCGCCGCGCGTCTGGCGCTTGCCGCCACCCTGGGGGTGATGCTGGCGACCCGCAAGCCGCTGCCATCGATCGGCGCCGGCATCGTCACCGCCGCCCTGTGGCGGCTGATCTAAGCGTCGGCTAGCGCTTGTTTATACAGGCTCAGTCCGGGATGCCATGCCGCTCGGCCAACGCCTGACGATAGCGGGTGTAAACCGCCTCATAGGCCGCGACGCGTGCCGACACGGGCTCGGCGCGCGTCGCCTCATCGAGCACCACCAGCCGTTCGCAAAGCGTCTCCAGCGAGGTACCGCTCTGGCGTTCGCACCAGGCGGCCTGCAGCGCCGCACCCAGCGCCGCGGCATCGGTGATCCGTGGGCTGATCACCGGAATACCGGTGATATCGGCCACCATCTGGCGCCATACCGGGCTCTTCGCCCCGCCGCCGATCAGGCGAATCTGCCGGGCGCCGGCAGCGAGTGAGCCGAGCTGCTCGAGACCATAGCGCATCCCGAAGGTCGCCCCCTCCATCACCGCCCGACACAGGTTGGCCCGCTTAAGGTTGGTGCCGGTCAGTCCCAGCAGGCTGGCCGAGGCCTGTGGCAGCGCGGGCACCCGCTCGCCATCGAAGAACGGCAGCATCAGCACGCCCTCGGCGCCGATAGGGGCAGACGCGACGTGTTCGCCGAAGTCGTCGAGTTCAAGCCCGAACAGTTCGCGAATCCGCGTCGTCGCCGAGGTGACGTTCATGGTGCAGATCAGCGGCAGCCAGCCGCCGTCGCTTGAACAGAAGTTGGCGACCATGGCGCTTTCGGCCTGCACCGGTTCGCTGGAATGCGCACAGAGCGTGCCGGAGGTGCCAAGGCTCATGGTGATTTCGCCCGGCCGGATGTTGCCGGTGCCGATGGCGCCAAGCATGTTGTCGCCCCCGCCGCTCGAGACCACTACGCCTTCGGCAAGCCCCAGCTCCCGGGCCAGCGCCGGGCGCACTACCCCGGCTGGCTGCTGAGCGTCGATCAGCCTTGGCAGCACCGCCTGTGCATCGAGCTCGGGGGCGATCTCGGCGAAGACATCGTGCCGCCATTCGCGTCGCCGGGTATCGAAGTAGCCAGTGCCGGAGGCGTCTCCGGCCTCGCTGACCCGCTCGCCGGTCAGCCAGAAGTTGAGGTAGTCGTGAGGCAGCAGCACGCTGTCGATGCGCTGATAGGCCTCGGGGTGAGTATCGCGCAGCCAGGCGAGCTTCGAAGCGGTATACCCGGTCTGCAGAACCAGGCCCAGTCGCTCGAGACAGCCGGCCTCACCGCCCAGACGATCAATCAGCGTGGCATTGTGATTGGCGGTTTCGGTGTCGCACCACAGCTTGGCCGGATAGACCGGTTCACCGTCACGATCCAACGCCACCAGACCGTGCTGCTGCCCCGAGACACCGATGGCGCGAATCGCGCCAGGGTCGATGTTCGCCTTGGCCACGGCGTCCTGGAAGGCGCCGCGAAACGCCGCGAGCCAGTCACCGGGATGCTGTTCGCGACGGCCATTGGCCCCCTCGATCAGCCGGTGCGAGCGGCTCGCCTCACCGAGGATGGTGGCGGCGTCGATATCGACCACCACCACCTTGGTACTCTGGGTGCCGCAATCCACGCCAATATACATGGCGGTCTCCTCGTCCTCAGCCATATGTGATGAGCCTTGGTGCTCTTTGCTGCGTGCTCTTTGCTGCGTGCTCTTTGCTGCGTGCTATTTCTTAAGTGCTCTTTCTTACATGCTCTTTCCTACGTGCTATTTCCTACGTGCAGTGGCTTAGGTGTTCTTGCTCAGGTGATAGCGCTGATACGAGCAGTCCTTCACGAACATTTCTCATGAACAGTCTTACACGATAAGACCGACGTGATCAGCCTTGATTCTTGACCAGCGCTTCCAGCGTAGCCCGGGCGCCCAGGCGATGCAGACGGTCGAGCGCGGTAAAGTAGGCCTCGCGGAAGCGCGCGTTCTCGGCAAGATCACCGAACAGCTCGCGGTTCTCGATAAAGGCGGTGGGATGGTCGTGATTTTTTGCCGCGATCGCCATCAGTTCGTCCTTGAGGCGGTCGACCACGGTGATCGCCTCGCCCTGCTCGTCGAGGCCTTCGGCATAGCGTGCCCAGCTCGCCACCACCGCGGCGCAGCGATGGATATCGCCCCCCTTGTCGATCTGCGCGCGGACCACCGGCAGCATCCACTTGGGAATGCGATCCGAGCTCTCGGCGCAGAGCCTCGCCAGGGTGTCCTTGACCTCGGGGTTGGCGAAGCGAGCGATCAGGGTGCGGCGATAGTCATCCAGGTCGACGCCCGGCAGCGGCGCCAGGGTCGGGGTCGCCTCGTGGGTCATGTAATCGAGCAGGAACGTCTCGAACAGCGGGTCGGCGCTGGCCTCGTGGGCATAGCGGTAGCCGGCCAGGTAACCGAAGTAGGCCAGCGCCTGGTGGCTGGCATTGAGCAGCCGCAGCTTCATCAGTTCATAGGGCTCGACGTCCTCGACCACCTGCACGCCGACGTGCTCGAGGGCGGGACGTCCGGCCACGAAGCGGTCCTCGAGAACCCACTGAGTGAAGGGTTCACAGACCACCGGCCAGGCGTCCTCAACGCCGAACTGACTGCCGAGCTCGGCGATATCCTCGGCGGTGGTGACGGGCGTGATGCGGTCGACCATCGAGTTGGGAAAGGGCACCTCGGCCTCGACCCAGGCGCCCAGCTCGCCGTCCCTTGCATGGGCGAAGGCCGTGAACATCTTGCGGGCGACGTCGCCATTGCCCTGGATGTTGTCGCAGGACATCACCGTGAAGGGGGCGAGGCCACGCTCACGGCGAAGACGCAGGGCCTCGATGACCAGGCCGAAGGAGGTCTTCGGGGTGGCCGAGGGCGCCAGATCATGCTGGACGTCAGGGTTATCGAGGTCGAATTCGCCGCTCACCGGGTGGAAGTTGTAGCCGCCTTCGGTGACGGTCAGCGAGACGATGCGGATGCCCGGAGCGGCCATCCGTTCGACCACCGCCTCCGGGTCCTCCGGGGCAAACAGATAGTCGAGCATGGCGCCGATCACCCGCGCCTCGCGTCGCCCGTCAGGATGTTTCAGCACCAGGGTATAGAGATGATCCTGGGCGGCCAGCGCCTCTTTCATCCGGCGATCACCGGGCATCACGCCGACCCCGACGATGCCCCAGTCGAGCGCCTCGCCTTGGTTCATCAGCTCATCGAGGTACATGGCCTGGTGGGCGCGGTGAAACCCCCCGACGCCGATATGGACGATGCCCTCGGTGACCGCCTTGCGGTCGTAGTCTGGGGTGGCGATATCGGCTCCCAGGTCATCCAGGTGGGCGTTATCGAGATGGATCATGGTATGGCTCCTGGAGAAGCGTCGATCTGGCGACAGATCGCGCAAAAAGTAGAAGAACGGACCGCGGCCAGCCCTCGGCCTCGGTCAGACGTCATGTGTGCTGTGCTCGGGCTCAGACAGTCGCGGCCCAATTGACATCGGCGGCTACCGATGCGGTTTTGATCAGCCGGGCGTTGAGCAAGTCCTTGTCGCGGGTCCGCTCGAGGGCGCCGTCCTGGTCCTGTCCCATGCCGAGCCAGCGCTGGATCAGGCGGGCCTCGAGGACCTCATCCGGAACATCGAGAAACAGCGTCAGGCCATATAGCGGCCGCAGCGCCGGCCAGTCGCCCTGATCGAGCAGCAGATAGTTGCCCTCGACGATGATCAGCCGGTGCTCGAGGGTGATCAGCCGCCCACCCGCCCGGGCCAGATCCAGCGGCCTGTCGAAGACCGGCACCGCCACGCTGCGATCGGCGCGCCGAATGCGGGTCAGGTCCTGCCGAAGACCATCGATATCAAAGGTCTCCGGGGCGCCTTTCACCGGCACCAGCCCTTCGGGCTCGAGCACGGCGTTATCGAAGTGGTAGCCATCCATGGGCACCACGGCGGCGATGCCGGGGTGTCGCAGGTTGAGTTCGCGACACAGCCATTCCGAGAGGAACGACTTGCCGGCCGCAGGCGGGCCGGCGAGGGCCACGATGAAACGCTGGCGATGCATCGAGGCCTCGAGCAGCTGCGCGGCCATGTCATGAATATGCGCGATCATGGTTATCCTTCCTGGCGATCCGCTATCGCCTCAGCTCATCCAGTTGCCGCCATCGACGTTCAGGGTCTGGGCCACCACGTAGTCGCTGTCATCACTGGCCAGGAAGACGGCAGCGCCGGTGTGATCTTCCGGCCGGCCCATGCGTCCGTAGGGCACCGCTTCACCGACCAGGCGCTTCTTCTCACCCAGGGGCCGCCCTTCGTAACGGGCGAAGAGCGCATCGACTTCCTCCCACATCGGCGTATCGACCACGCCCGGGGCGATGCCGTTGACGTTGATGCCGTGCTCGATCAGCGCCAGGCCGCAGGACTGGGTCAGGCTGATCACCGCCGCCTTGCTGGCGCAGTACATGCTGACCAGCGGTTCGCCCCGGCGACCAGCCTGGGACGCCATGTTGATGATCTTGCCGCCCTGCCCACGCTCGACCATGGCCCGTGCCACGGCCTGCAGGGTGAAGAAGGCGCCTTTGACGTTGACGCCAAACTGCTTGTCATAGCTCGCCTCGGTTACCTCGAGCACCGGCGCCATATCGAACACCGCCGCATTGTTGACGAGGATGTCGATACCGCCGAGATGACGCCTGGTCTCCTCGATCAGCGCCGCGACCGAGGCCGGGTCACAGACGTCCAGACGAACGCCCAGAACACGGTCGGCATCACCGCTCGACTGCTGCAAATGGGCCACGGCCGCGTCGACGGCATCGCGATCGATATCGGCCACCACCACCTTGGCTCCCTCGGCCAGATAGCGCTCGACGATGGCAAGGCCAATGCCCCGAGCACCGCCGGTCACCACCGCGACTTTGTCGTTGAGTTTCATGTATTCCTCCTTTGAATGGGATGGCGCTGAGTGAGTCGACGTTGAATGGCTTGAAGTGGAATGGCTTGAAGTTGAATGACATGCCGACTTAGGCATCGACTTACAGCCGGCGAGTGTCGAGCCACTGCTGCACCAGCGCCTCCAGCCCCCGCATATGAGGCAGGATTTGCCAGGCCCCGGCGTCACGCAGCCGCGCTTCCTGTCCCGCCGGCACATGGCTGGCACCAGTGAAACCGATCACCGTCATGCCGGCGCTATAGGCCGCGGTCACACCGGCGACGCTGTCCTCCACCACCAGGCAGTCGCCGGGCTCACAGCCCAGCTGCCCGGCAGCCAGGCGATAGAGCGCCGGGTCCGGTTTGGGTTGCGTCACCTGGTCGGCGGTGAAGATCGGCACCTCGCCCAAGAGAGCATCGAGACCGGTGGTAGCAAGCGATGCCAGTACCCGCTGGCGGCGGCTGTTGGAGACCACCGCCAGTGGCAGCGCGAGCGACTCAATGGCCTTGATGGCCTCGGCGACGCCGTCGATGGCGTCAAGCTCATCGGCCAGGCGCGCCTCGATGGTCTCGTCGACCCGGGCTGTGGCATCGGCCGGCAGGCGATGGGCACTGCGCGCTTCGAGGTGGCCGAGAATATTCGCGGTGGTCATGCCCAGCGCCGCCGTCAGCTCCTGCTCGGTGGCCAGGTCCGGCAGCCAGGCCGCCAGCAGGTCAGTCAGGGTGGCCTCGGCGATGGCCTCGCTGTCCACCAGCACGCCGTCGCAATCGAAGATCACGCTATCCATGACCTTCTCCTCAGTGATCGACGGCATCGGAGGACGCGCGATTGTCCTGACGGCGCAGGCCTGCCAGGGGATGCTGATGCAGGCTCGGCAGGGCCAGCCCTTCCCCATCGAACAGATGTGCCCGCTCCGGTTCGAAGCCGAAGCGCACCTCATCACGCACTCGGTGCGCGACATCGCCGTCTGCCATCAGGGTCATCAGGGTCTCCCCCATCTGGACGTACAGCGAGGTCTGGCCCCCCAGACGTTCGAGGACCTGGATCTCGCCGCTAAGCGGTCCCTGGGTGTCGTCGAGCACCAGATGTTCTGGGCGGACACCCAGCTCCAGGGCGGTGCCCGGCTGCAGGCCGTTGCCCTTGGCAGGCACGTTGATAATGCCGCCGCCCGGTAGCTTGACGCTGACGCCCTTGGCGTCGGCCTCGACCACCTCGACGGGCAGGAAGTTCATCTTCGGCGAGCCGATGAAACCGGCCACGAAGCGATTGCGGGGATGGTGATAGAGCTCCATGGGCGAGCCCACCTGCTCGATCTCACCGCCCTGCAATACCACGATCTTGTCGGCCATGGTCATGGCCTCGATCTGGTCATGGGTGACGTAGATCATGGTGGCGTCGAGCTCCTCATGGAGCCTCGCCAGTTCGATACGCATCTGCACGCGCAGGGCCGCGTCGAGGTTGGAAAGCGGCTCGTCGAACAGGAAGATGCTGGGGTTGCGCACGATGGCGCGGCCGATCGCCACGCGCTGGCGCTGGCCGCCAGACAGCGCCTTGGGCTTGCGATCCAGCAGCGGCTCGAGCTGCAGGATTTTGGCCGCTTCGAGCACCTTCTCGCGGCGTTTGTCCTTCGAGACACCCGCCAGGCGCATGCTGAAGCCCATGTTGTCTTCGACGGTCATGTGCGGATAGAGCGCATAACTCTGGAAGACCATGGCCAGGCCACGATCAGCGGGACCCACGTCGTTCATGCGCGCCCCGTCGATGAGAATATCGCCGCTGGTGGCATTCTCGAGCCCCGCAATCATGCGCATCAGGGTCGACTTGCCGCAGCCGGAAGGGCCAACGAAAACCACGAATTCGCGGTCGTTGACCTCAAGGTCGACGCCCTTGATGACATGGGTGTCATCGAAGCTCTTGTTGAGCTGTTTGAGTTGTAGCGTTGCCATGATGAGATTCCTTTACTTGACGGCGCCAAAGGTCAGGCCGCGTACCATCTGTTTCTGGGTCAACCATCCGAAAACGATGATGGGCGCAATGGCCATGGTCGAGGCCGCGGAAAGCTTGGCCCAGAACAGCCCTTCGGGGCTCGAGAAAGAGGCGATATAGGCCGTCAGCGGGGCCGCCTGGGATGAGGTGAGGTTGAGACTCCAGAAGGCCTCGTTCCAGCTCAGGATCACCGCCAGCAGGCCGGTGGAGGCAATGCCCGGCAGAGTCAGCGGCAGCAGTAGGTAGATCACCTCCTGCAGGGTGCCGGCGCCATCCATACGGCCCGCCTCGAGGATGTCCTTGGGCATGTCCTTGAAGAAGGTGTAGAGCATCCAGACCACGATCGGCAGGTTCATCAGGGTGTAGACGATGACCAGCCCGGTACGGGTATCCAAAAGCCCGACGTCACGGAACAGCAGATAGATCGGCACCAGCACGCCGACCGGCGGCAGCATCTTGGTGGACAGCATCCACAGCAGGGTGCCCTTGGTGCGCTTGGTGGGCAGAAAGGCCATCGAATAGGCCGCCGGAATGGCGATCAGCAGCGCCAGCAGCGTCGAGCCGAAGGCCACCACCACACTATTGAAGGCGAACTTGGCATAGCCCGCGCGGCTCTGGACCTCAGCGTAGTTCTCAAGCGTCGGCGAGAAGATCAGACTCGGGTCGGCGATGGCGTCGGCCTCGGTCTTGAAGCCGGTCAGCACCATCCAGAAGATCGGGAAGAAGATCATCAGGGCCAACGTCCAGCCCAGCACGCCGAGCCATAGGCGTCGATTGAGCAGAGTACTGGCCAGCGGTGACCGCTTGACCGGCGAGGCAGAGGCCCCGGACACGGAGTGGGTTCTTGCAGTCGTCATGTGTCGCGCTCCCGCGTCAGTTTTCCAGGTTCTTGGCCACCATACGGACCAGGAAGATGGCAACGATGTTGGCAAGGATGATCGCGACCACCCCGCCGGCGGAGGCCATGCCGACGTCGAAGTCGAGCAGGGCGCGGATGTAGATCAGGTAGGCCAGGTTGGTGGTGGCAAGGCCCGGGCCACCGGAAGTGGTGACGAAGATCTCGGCGAAGATGGTCAGCAGGAAGATCATCTCGATCATGATCACCACGCTGATCGCCCGCTTGAGGTGCGGCAGGGTGATGAAGAAGAAGATCGCGATCGGGCCAGCGCCGTCCATGCGGGCGGCTTCGACCTGGTCTTCGTCCAGCGATTGCATGGCGGTGAGCAGAATCAGCAGCGCGAACGGCAGCCACTGCCAGGCCACGATGATGATGATCGAGGTCAGCGGCAGCGACGAGAACCAGTCCACCGCCGGCAGGCCGAGGGACTCCGCCACCCAGGACAGCACCCCGTTGGCCGGGTGCATCATCATGTTCTTCCACACCAGGGCGCTGACGGTGGGCATGACGAAGAACGGTGAAATCGCCAGCACCCGGGCGATGCCCCGGCCCATGAAGTCTTGCTGGAAGAGCACCGCCAGCAGCGTGCCGCCGACCACGGTGATCACCAGCACCCAGCCGACCATCAGCAGGGTCGTGCCCATGGCCGACCACAGGGCCGGGTCAGTGAACAGGTATTCGTAATTCTCGAGACCGGCGAAGCCGGTCATGCCGGGCATCAGCAGGTTGTAGCGCTGCAGGGAGAACCAGACGGTCATCGCCAGCGGCACGATCATCCACAGGAAAAGCAGGGAGACGGCGGGCGCCTGCAGCGAGAGGGTACGCAACCCTCCGATGGTGCGCCCGGAAGTTCTGGTCTTGTTCATGTCGGTAACCATGAAGGTCGCAAGGAAGGAGCCGACCGGGGTCACCCGGCCGGCGGACACGGATCAGTCCAGATAACCGGCGCGCTCCATGGTGCGCTCGGTGGCGCGCTGCGACGCCTGCAGCGCCTGCTCGACGGTGGTCTCCCCGGTCAGGGCTGCGGCCACCATCTGGCCAACCTGGGTACCGATCGACTGGAACTCAGGAATACCCACGAACTGCACGCCAGTGTAGGGGCTCGGTTCCAGGGTCGAATCGGTGGGATCGGCGCCCTGGATGGCGTCCAGCACGAAACCGGCGAAGGGTGCGGACTGCTGGTAGTTCGGGTTCTCGTAGGTGGACGTACGAGTGCCCGGGGGCACGCTGGTCCAGCCTTCACGATCGCCGACCAGGGCGATGTAGTCCTTGGATGTCGCCCAGGTAATGAACTGGCGAGCCGCGTCCTTGGAATCAGACGAGGCCGGGATCGCCAGGGCCCAGGACCACAGCCAGTGCGAGCCCTTGGGGGTCTTGGCGACCGGCGCCGGGGCGAAGCCCAGTTTATCGGCGACCTTGGACTGGTCGGCATCGAAGAGCTTGCCCGCCGCCGAGGTGGCATCGACCCACATGGCACAGTTGCCACGGGAGAACAGCGCCAGGTTCTCGTTGAAGCCGTTGGAGCTGGCTCCGGGCGGGCCGAAGTCGTTCAGCAGGTCGACGTAGAAACTGACGGCCTCCTGCCAGGCCGGCGAATCGATCTGCGGCTGCCAGTCCATGTCAAACCAGCGCCCACCGAAGCTGTTGACCATGGTGGAGACCAGCGCCATGTTCTCGCCCCAACCCGGCTTGCCGCGCAGGCAGATGCCATATTGCTCCTGCTCGGCATCGTGCAGCTTGCCGGCCCACTCGCGTACCTGTTGCCAGGTCGGCTGGTCGGGCATCGTGATGCCGGCCTCGTCAAACAGGTCCTTGCGGTAGTACATCATCGAGCTTTCGGCATAGAACGGCAGCGCTTGCAGGGTGCCGTCATAGCTCAGGCCGTCGCGGACCGACTGCAGCAGGTCGTCGACCTGATAGTCCTCGGGGAGATTGTCGAGGGGCGTCAGCCAGTTGCGTTCGGCCCAGATCGGTACCTCGTAGGTGCCGATGGTCATCACGTCGAACTGCCCACCCCCGGTGGCGATATCGGTGGTCAGGCGCTGGCGTAGCACGTTCTCTTCGAGCACCACCCAATCCAGCTTGATGCCCGGATGGGACTGCTCGAAAGCGTCGGTCAGGCTCTGCATGACCACCATGTCATTGTTGTTGACGGTGGCCACGGTGATGGTTTCTGCATTCGCAACCGTCGCACCGACGGCAGCCAGGCCGGCGATCGGAAGCACACGAGACAGCTTCATGGCTTGCTCCTTCGTAAGGGAGTTATCTGTTGTTGTGTTTTGATCAATCACTCACTTGACGATCAAATGATCGGACAGCACCCTGAAAAAAGCAAAGCCACAGGGCCTATACTTTAGGGGTAGCGGGCAACGGTTGGCGGGGCAAGCGAGGGGGAATGAGAGGCACGAAAAAAGGCCATGGCGCAACGTGCGCCATGGCCTTTTTAGATCAATGATCGATCCGTGATACTGCTGGTCTGCCAAGCCGACTCAGCACCAACGCCCCCTCGGTACTGCAGGACACCAGACGATATCGGCGTGGGGAAGGAAAGAGATACGCGGGAAAGGAACGCCATAACAGCCGAGTTCGGGTCACTCCCGGGCATCGAGAATGAAGCGCGCCGCGGTTTCGTCGGTAACCAGGCCCTTCAGCCACCCACCGCGCAGCGCCGCAAGAATCGCCGGCGCCTTCTCACGGCCACCGGCAAGCGCGACCAGCTGTTGATCACGAAGCAGCTCGAGCGGCAGGCTGGTGACGCGATGGGTAATCGAACAGTCGATGACCTCGCCGTCCTGATTCATCGGCCAACCGAGCAGCTCTCCCACCGCCTGCATGGCGAGCAGTTCATCAAGTTCGCTCTCGTTGATGAAGTGATCCTGGAACAGCGGCGCCTGGCGGTCGATGCGCCCTACCCCAATGAAGGCCGCCTCGGCTTTAAGGGCCACATCCGTCACCGCATGGAACAGCCGCTGACCGAGCATGGCGTCCTTCTCTTCCACCGAACCGGCCACCACAGGCGCGGGTAGCAGGAAGCGCTCACCGCCGGTCTTGTCGGCCAGCACCATGATCCCGTCGTAGCGATTCGAGGAACCGTCACGGGCGACATTGCCGACCAGCGAGACGAAGCGATGCTGGGGACGATCGAGACGGCTCAGGGCCTCGACCATGGCTCTCACCGTCCGACCCGACCCCAGCGAGAGGGTCAGCGGCGCGATGCGCTCGATATAGCGTTCCAGTCGCTCGGCCCCGGCAACGGCTAGGTACTGGTAACTACTGTCGGCGGCACCGGTATCGACGGGCACCACGTCGCAAAAGTCCAGATCGAAACGCTCGCAAATCTGCTGGGACAACATCATGCAGGTGGCAATGGGATGATCGATGTGCACCTTGACCAACCCTTCCTGACGCGCCAGGGCCAGCAGGCGCTGCACCCCGGGGCGCGAGACACCGAGCTGGCTGGCGATCTCATCCTGAGTGCGCCCCCCTACATAGGAAAGCCAGGCTGCGCGCGCTGCCTGGTCCAATCGTTGCTCAAACTTGTCCACGTAATCGCATCATTCCCGTTGGTCATCTGTGCCAAGGATCATCGCAAGCCTGCCGGCAATGCACAACGGCCACCCTTCATGACCGGCGTGCTCGCTTGCATGACACCAGTGCCGCGGCGTGCCACGCTTGCCTGTAACCCCGCGCCTCAGCATGACCGCCGAGATCACGGAACCTGACCTTCGATTTACCATCGAAGAGATTATCGTCAACGCAATCACCACCCACCTCCCCTCGGGAGCAGTTCATGAATGATCAAGATCGTCAACGCAATGCCGCCTGGCAGGCGGCCCATCAATGGAAGGAACGGGCTCGCCAGGCGCGGCCACGCCAAGGCATGAGCGGACCACGCCTGGTGCTGACCTGGCTGATGTTCGGCGTGCTGATGATCGTCGGCACCATCCTTGGTCTCTTCTTCCTGCTGATCGGCTGGGCCATGCTGCCCTTCCTGCGCCATCGCATGAAAAAGCGCATGGAGCAGATGCGTGCCCAGCAGGCCGAGGATATCGGTGGCGGCTATTACCACCGTGACACCCAGGACCGCGAGTCCCGCTCCCGCAGCGGCCGTCTTGAGGAGCACGAGGTACTGGAAGGCGAGTACCGGGAGAAGAAATAGCGCCGAGCGGGTGCCATCGACGACGGTGGCCCCTCCCCTACCCTTCGCCCAGGCATGCCTCGATGTCTGCCGTACTCGGCACGAACTCCTCCCGCACCATCAGAATCAGGGCGGTGGCGTTGAAGCGGTGGTCGTGAGCCGGGTGGCAAACGATCTGGCCGTCCTCGCCCACATAGGCCATCAGGGTGCCCATGCCGGCGGCCATCAGGCGACAGGTCACGTCGGACCAGACGGCGTCCTCGAGCGACACCGAATAGCGCATGGCGTGGTCGTCATGATGAGTGAAGAGGTTTTCGAGGATTTTCTCGGCCCCCGGCGCCACCAGCGAGCGCACCAGCATCTCCGGATAGGCGCGGATCGGCCGCAGGCTAGTGCTGGCACCGGCCAGCTCCAGGCGTCGTCGGCTGTCCTCGTGCACGCACTCGGCGACGGTATAGGGCAGCGACGTCCCACACAGATCCCGGAGCTGGGTCAGCACGTCCAGCGTGATGCTGTCGGAGACGCGGCTGTATTCGTCGCTTGCCAGCACAATGATCACTCGGGCGCTTTCCGGCGTCACGGCGGCCAGCGCCTGAGGGTCGGAAGGCTCGCCGTGGTGATGCACCACGCCCTGCTCGCGAAGATGGTCGGGCAGCCCGTCCGGAAAGGCCTCGGTAAGAATCTGCACCGGTGTGTCGTGAAGCTCCCGGGTCGCGCGCAGCTGTTGCACCAGTCGGTCGAAGTAGACCGCGGCGTTATTAGCGGGACTGTTGATGATCAGCACGTGGTCGTTCATCTGCCACCTCCAGCGGCCCTTGATCATGGATTCTTTCCGCTTGAGGCGGTAGTCGATGTAGTCGCTTGCCAGCTGCGCGAGCAGGGTGATGCCGGCGACGTACAGCAGCAGCACCGTAGCGGCACGCCCCAGCGGTGTCGCCGCCGAGAGGTCGCCATAGCCCACCGTGGTCATGGTGGTCAGCGTCAGCCACAGTGCATCGCCCCCGCCCATTGACTCGAAAGCGACCATCGCCAGGGTGTGCAAGACGGTGAGCACCAACAGCCACAGGAAGGCGCGCTTTAGTCGCGCACGCATGTCGATGTTGAGCTGCTGCGTTAGCTGCCGACACGTCGAGCGCCGGCGCAGCATGTGAATCAGTCGCATCACGATTCTCCCGCAACGGCGAGAGCTCCCTGTCAGTCAGCATGGCAATGCACGTGCATTGAATGTCGTGCCTATACATGTCGCGGCTTCGAACGACGCCGCATCAGGCGATGCCGCGTTGAACAATGGCGTATTAAACACTGCCGCATTGAACAACGGCGCATGCTACGACACGCGAACGGGTGATGCGAATGAGCCAGCGAAGCGGGCTCCATCATTTCCACTCGGTGCAACTTATAGAGACAGGGGAGAGACGTCAGGCAAGTGCGTACGATTTACGCCGAAGGAGACCAGGGAACACAGGCATGCTCATGGCCGGCGACGCAGCGCGGCTGGGAAAAGCGGAAGGAATAGAGCGAAGGGAGTTGGCAGGGCCGGGGCGGGTGAGCGCACCATGCCCTGCAACCAACCGATCAGATGTAGGCGTAACGATAGCCCTGGCGAGCGATGAAGCCCTGATAGGAGCTCTCGGTCATGCTCTCGAGTGCGCGGTAGGCCAGCTGGCCGATGCGCTTGATCAGCGGAAGCTGTTGGGTAGCAGTAGAAGCAGCTGAGGTCGAAGTATTCATGGGATAACGGACCTATATGACTTAAGGATAGTGACCCCATGATACCCAGTGTTTAGACTTTAGTCTAATCACCACATCTGGATGTCCACCGAGGCACTGCCGCCCCGGCGGGCACGAGATGTCGTCAGGCGTTGATCAGCGCGTCCAGCGCCGCCCGATAGCCATGGCTGCCAAGTCCGGCAATCACGCCGTCGGCACGCAGCGAGACATAGGAATGGTGGCGGAAGGATTCGCGCTTGTGCACATTCGACAGGTGCACTTCGATCACCTTGCCCTCGAAGGCATTCAGGGCGTCGAGAATGGCCACCGAGGTGTGGGTATAGGCCGCGGGATTGATGATGATCGCGGTGGTGCCATCGAGTCGCGCGCGGTGAATAGCGTCGATCAGTGCGCCCTCGTGGTTGCTCTGGTGACAGGCGATATCCCAGTCATTCAGCGCCGCCCGCTCATAGAGGCCGTTGTTGATGTCGTCGAGGGTCTCTCGCCCGTAGATCTCCGGCTGGCGGGTGCCGAGCAGGTTGAGATTGGGACCATGCAGTACGAGTACCTTGCCTTGGCTCACTGAGGCGTCTCCTGATGTGAAATGTCGGGGGGCGTGGAGGCGTCGTCGTCTTCCAGCAAGCGCTGCCACAGGCGACTGACCAGCTCGCGCTGAGCGCTGAAATCGGCCTCGACGACCTGTTTGGTCAGCGCCGAACGATGAAAGGCGTTGCGGTAGGCCAGATAGGCCTCGCGCAGCGCGCTGGCATCCTCGGCGGGCAGCAGCTCGTGCTCTTCCAGTGTCTCGAGGATGCGCATGTTGTCGCTGTAGACCAGCAGCGCCGGGCAGTCATGTCCCATGGCCAGCACCGCGTACTGGCACAGAAACTCTATATCGACCATGCCACCGGCATCCTGCTTGAGGTCGAAGGCACCGGCCTCTTTGGCCACCGCCGAGCTCCCCAGGTGATCGCGCATCTTGTGGCGCATCCTGATCACCTCCTCGCGCAGCGCCGGGAGGTCGCGCACCTGGCCGAGCACCTCGCGGCGCACTGTATCGAATCGCTGCTCCAGGCCAGTATCGCCAGCCACGGCCCGCGCCCGCACCAGCGCTTGATGCTCCCAGGTCCAGGCCTCGCGGCGCTGGTAGTCGGCGAAGGCCTCGAGGGTGGTCACCAACAGGCCAGCGTTACCCGAAGGCCGCAGGCGCATGTCGACCTCATACAGGGCGCCGGCAGGGGTCACCGCGGTCAGCAGGTGGATGATGCGCTGGCCGAGGCGGGTGAAGAACACCGGATTGTCGATCGGACGCTCGCCGTCGGTGCTGCCCTGAGAGGCGGCATCGTGGATGAACACCAGGTCCAGGTCGGAGCTGTAGCCAAGCTCGATGCCACCAAGCTTGCCATAGCCGACGATGATGAAGTCGGTCTCGCCGTGACTGCCGTCCCGGCGCTTGGGATAGCCATGCTTGCGGGTCAGATGTTTCCAGGCCATCGCCAGCACTTGTTCCAGCACCACCTCAGCGATGAAGGTCAGGTAGTCGCTGACCTTCATCAGCGCCCGGGTGCCGACGATATCGGACGCCGCCACGTGCAGCACCTGGGCATGCTTGAACACCCGCAGCGCCTCGAGCTGGGCTTCTTCGTCGTCCTCGGGAATCCGCCCCAGGGCCTGGCGCAGTTCATCGGCCAACCGCGACTTGTCGGCGGGGGTATACAGCGTCGAGGGGGTCAGCAG
>Ga0209300_1000117_pt1 | contig 50412 bp, 78 predicted proteins | sample Shrwel_input2_RT_FD_187535 | JGI IMG/M metagenome (GOLD analysis project Ga0209300, IMG submission 187535) | Subsurface microbial communities from deep shales in Ohio, USA - Utica-3 well 1 S input2 RT (SPAdes) (version 2) ... | reverse complement strand
GTCACAGATGCCAATTCGCTGGCCAGAGGTGCGGCAGTAGGTCGGGGCGTTCATTTGTGGATGGCAGTCAGGATCACGACGGCAGTGCTCGTGCCGGCGAACTCGTTGTCGTAGATGCGTGAATAGTTGTGCGTGAATCCCGGCAGCAGCTCCTTGCCTTTGGCGCTGGCCGGCAGGATTGCCACAAGACGCCCGTCCGGTTTGAGCAGGGCTGCGGCTGCCTCTAGGTGTGCCAGCCAGCGGCCTTCGCTGAATGGCGGGTTCATCACGATGCGGTCTACCTTGGACTGGCTTGGCGCCCACTTCAGGAAGTCGACCTCGATGACGCTGTGCCCCTTGGCGCGCAGGATCTCGCAATGCAGAGGGCTGATCTCGACGCAGGTCGTTTGCAGCTGTGGCAGATGGTCGGCAATGCCGCCTTGGCCAGCGCTTGGCTCAAGCACGCCGTGGTGCGGTTCGATCTGTGCCAACTCAACCGCTGCCAGCGCGATGTTCTCCGGGGTCGGGTAGAACTGGTGCGACTTCTGGTCAGGGATGCAGCCAGAGCACACTACGGCGTCCAGCACCTCGACCGGGTTGTAATCGAACTGCCAGTAGTGGCTGACCTTAGTCGCGCCGAGCGCCTGCAGAACCTTTTCCGCTTCTGCCATTGCGGCCTTGTCGTGCTGGCAATAGTCGAAGCGCATCGCGTTCGGCACGTCCTTGTAGCGCTCTGGCCAGCCGTCCAGCTTTTCGCTGACTTGGCGCATCCCGGCGAGCAGGTCAACCACGGCAAACGGCAGCGGCCTGTCGAACAGCTCGAAGTCTTTGAGCTTCTTGGTGCGCTTCGGCTTTGTTCTTAGCTCAGCCGGTATAGCTGTCGGGTGCAGGTTCGCCAGGATAGCGTTGAGCCGCCACGCCATGTCCGGGTGAACTTCAAGGTGAGCCGTCGCCACGCCGCCGTATACGCGAATCCTCAGCGCGCCGCCGTCAACCGCCATCCACTGCCCATTCTGCCGGCTGGCCGCCTTGATCACGGGATCGGTAGAGCCATGCTTTGGCTCGTCGCGCCCCATGAACTTGGCGATCACGCAGCGCAGGTCGTTGATATGCCCGGCCGTCCCGTAGCTGAACACACCCTGGATGATCATGCGCTTGCCGAAGCCCTGTGGCTGGTTGGTCACGTGCTGCCGGCTCAGCGCCCGGAATATCCCGTCCACGCGCTCAGCCAGGAATTGTGAGCGGCTGTGCAGCAGGCTGGTAAGCGTCGACCGCACCGTTGCCTCCTCGAACTCAGGAAGCGCGGGCAGCTCATTCTCTCCGCTGTACTTGCTGGCCCTGCGACCTTCCGGGTTGCGGATCTGCTCGTGCCACTCTTCGCGGCGCTTCTGCGGCATGTAGTCCATCACGTCCGTCATGCGCAGTGCGCGGCTCCAGAAGTCCGCGTTGAGCTGGGCAATGGCGCCCTCGACGCGGAACAGCGCTTCAACCGTGGTCGGCATACTGTGCCGCTGCTCCCGCACGTTGCCTTCGACGAAGTAGTGCAGGGCCGATGCGTTCTGGCCGTCTCGCACAGCCTCTGCCAGCGCCTCGATGTTGCTGCGCGCCGCGTTGTATTGGCCGATCAAGCCGTCAACCAGATCGGCAGACATTGGGGCGAAGAACTCGGAAACGTCCTCTACCAGCTCGCCGTCCAGGTGTTTGGCTACTGCTGTCATGCTGCTTGCTCCTGTGCCTTCCACGCCCCGCACGCCTCGAAGATCAGCGCGGCCTGCGCTTCGTCCAGGCCCTTGCCGCCAGGCATCGCTATCCAGCCCGAGCCGATCAGGTGGTTCGGGTTGCAGCTCTTCACCAGCGCCCGGTAATGCTCCTCGAGCACGCCGGCCAGGCTGTCGGATCGGTAAATGCCCTGCGGCGCGATCTCGCTGGCCTTGATGTACTGTTCGCCCTTCTGGTCGATGCAGAACGCGGCCAGGTAGATGACCCAGCTATGGGCGATGTCGCAGACGGCCTCGGCGATCTGCCGGCTTGGCGCGATGCTGCGGCAGGTCTTCCAGTCGACCAGCCCTTGCCGGCCGCCCGGGTCCATGTTCACGACCGAGACGCGGAACTGGCGGACGATGGCCCGGCTCATGCGATTGAGGCGGGCGTGGGGTAGGTTGCGTTTCATGGCTGGCACACCTCCAGCAGTGCCGCCTCGCTCAGGTCACCAAGCGGCGCGGCGATGTATTGGGCAAGCGCGTAGACGCCCCACGGCTTGCCAGTGATTTCCGCCCGGTACGCCGCGTGGCGGATGGCGTCGAGCACGTCGGGGAATCTCACGGCCACACCTCGCGCAGCGCCTCATTCTGCTTGGCCTGCGGAGTGCCACGCTTGCGAAAGGGCAGGCTGCTCACGGCGGAAGAGCGGCGGTTTCCGCGCGCACGGCTCTTGGCGTCTGCCTCTGGATTGCAGGAGTTGTTGAACATTGCCGGTTTTACGGTGGCTGGCTTGCCGATGCTGTCCGGCAGCTGCTGGATCTTGCCGCCAGCGTTCAGGTATGCAGCCGTGGCGGACTCAATTTGCGCGCGCAGGGGCTCGCCCCGCGCAATGGCAGATGTGTCGATCATGGGTAGGTACCGGGGAGGAGGGCGCGCTGGGCGCCCGTGTTATGCGATGCGAAGGGTAGGCCGTGTTTCCAGGTGAGCGCCTGGCACTTCCTGCCCGTTCTTGATGGCTGCGGCGATGGCTGTCTTGTCGACCTCGCGCTTCCACCGCACGAACTCGCTGTCGTCCGGGATCAGCTTGTCGTCGTCGATCACCACGGACGGCCGGCCTTTGCCGAGCTTCGCGGTGAACGTGCCGTCTATGGCCTTGATCTCGTTGATGCCGCAGCGCTCCATGTTGACCTTGAGGTATTCGCGGAACCACGCCTCTCGCGCCTCCAGCGTCTTACGCTTGGCTGCCACGCGCTTCTCGTGCGCCTTCAGCGCTTCGATCTCAGCGGACAGGTTGAGCGCGTAGGCGGCGACGGCCTGGCCCTTCTGCACGAGGCCGCCTTGTAGCGCCTCAAGGGTGTCGCGCACGACTTCTTCCGGCAGCTCGGGGTCATCCAGCACCTCGAGCGCTTGCTGGTACTCGTCGGCCAGCTGGTAGAGCTTCATGGTCATGTCAGTGCTCCATGAGAAAGGGCGCACAAGGCGCCCTGTGAATTCAGAACGGGATCGAATCGTCGAACGGGTCGCCGCCAGCCGTGTCCGCATAAGCGGCATAGTCATCACCGCTTGGCGCGATGCGCGAACCGGCGGGGCGACGGTCAACCAGAGGCTTGTTCATCACCTGCTGGACCATCTTTTCCAGCTTGGCCGGCGCCGGCTTCTTCGGGTCGAGGATTTCCGATGCGGTCTTCTCCGACTCGGCAGAGAACGGCGCGAAGATGGTCGGACGCGGCAGGCCCTTCTCGCTCTTCTTCTCGATCTCCATTTGAATCAGAAGGCCCACTTCCTTGTTCATCAGTTCAGGGAAGCCAGGGACGGTCGCCTTGACGCGCTGGTTTGCGTCCTTGTCCCACTTCTCAACCTCGACTGGCTGAGGGTCGCCAACATTGCGCAGCGACAGGCATGCCATTAGTGCGTTGATCAGCTGATAACCACCGTCGTTGCGGGTGCCGTGCTGGTAGCTCAGGTTCACGTAGAACTGGCCTTCGGCGCCTTCGTGGGATTTGAAGGTGAAGCCGATCCCGGTGGAGCCGGTTTCCTTCTTCTCCATGTACTCAGCGCGGGTGAACGCGCCGATGTACTTGCCGGCCTCGTCGATGAAGGCCGATTTGTTGTCAGCCGCGCGAGCGGCATTCTGGTCGAGTGCGAACATTCGTGGTTCTCCTTGGGGTTTTAGGCGACGGCTGCCAGGGGCGTGATGCCGTAGTAGTCACAGATAGCCGCGTCAACCACGGCCAGGTCGTTGTCGATCAGGTCTTCGTCGAACATGCCCATCGGCGCCTTCGTCGTGTCCGATCCGTTGTTGCGGGTGCTGAAGTAGTGGTTGCGGTCCTGAACGACTGCCCGGAGAACGATGGTCACCATCCCCTCGAGCGTGATTTTGTCGTCCAGCATCTTGCCGATCGTTTTCATCTTGATCTGGCCGGCGTCCGTCTCCTCGGTGTGGCTGAGGATGTAAACCCGCACGTCGTCCGGCAGCTTCAGCAGCGCATCGAACACGTCCCAGGTGTGCCGGCCAATGTCGGAGAACTTGTCGAACCCCTTCTCCTCGCTTCGCCGCATGAACTCATTGGCGAGCATGTACTGGAAGTCGTCGATGACGATCACCTTGCGCTCCGTCTTGCGGCAGGCGCCGATGATGTTGGCGTGGTTATCGGTGACGTAGGCTTTCCAGTCCTTGGCGCCCTTGAACGGGAGTGGTTTCTTGATGATCTGGATGAGGGCGGTCGAGGCCGGCGACAGGTTCCGCATGGCGGTGCTCTTGCCGCTGCCTGACTTGCCCAGGATGAGCGTTACAGTTGCCATAGTGGCTACCTCGGTTGGTTATCCCATTGCCGCTCTATGCGTGCGGCCTCGTCTTCGTACTGTCTGCGCTGCTCGCCCTGGAATCGCTCGGGCTCGAACGATCCGAGCGTCATCCAGTCGAGTTGAGCCGCAACAGCAGGCGGAACCTGTGCTGTGGTTGGTTGCATGGATTGGTTATCCGAAAAGTTTGTAGATCGCCGCCTCGCCAGCCAGGCCGATCAGCAGCACGCCAGCCAGCACGCCGAACCCTGAAAGGGTCCACCACGCCGCTGCGAATGAGTGGCCTGTGGGGGTGTCGTCGTGCGGGCCGGTGTCGTAGGGGAGGGGGAGGGTGCGGCTCATGCCTGAATCCCTCGCTTGTCATACCGATGCACCCACAAGCCGTTAGGCTCGCGATAGGCGCGCACTGGCCATCCGATGAACCCAAGGGAGCGGGCCAGTTCTAGCGCCTCGCGGGGAGTGGCTGCTGCGACCTCTTCGAGCTGCTCATCGATCAGGGTTTTCACTGGTGCGGTAGTGGCGTTCATGGCTGCTCTCCCTGCGCGCCCATAATCGCGCCGCGAATAAACTCCCACTCCTCGTCTGTGCAGTGCTGCGCGAGAGGCTTGCTTGCTGCCAGCGTGAGGGCTTCGAGGAGGGTGTCGTAATGCTTGGCGAGGACGACTGTTCGGTAGACGGCGCCGACCTGAACGACGAAGTGGCGTGCGTGATCGCTCATGCTGCCTCCTGCTTGATCTGCTCTGCGGTGCTGCGCAACTGCGCCGCGTGGTGCTCGATGAAGGCCGCCTGCAGCTTGTCGATGCTCCAGACGATCTCGTTCAGGGCTTCGTCTAGCCATTCGTTCGAGTAGCCGATGCGGCTGCGCAGGGCGTCCCACTTGCCGGAGCAGATGGACAGGATCAGCGCCTTGGCCAGCGCGGCCGGCACCTCAAGCTTGTCCTCGCAAAACTCGGCGTAGGCCTGCATGGTTGGTTCGTGGAGGCTGTCGAGCGCGGCCAGCACCTGCTCTGCCTCGGAAACGCTGTCATCCGGGCACGGGTATTCCCGAACCCCTGGTTCGTTTCTGTACATGGTGATACCTCGGTTGCCCGGATGGGCGATGGAAGTGGTGATGCAGGTGTGGCTGGCTGCCGAAGTCCAGCTTTTATCCGTTTCCGGTTTTCCCTCGGATATACCGATTGCGGCAAATCCACTGCATCGGAGAGTGATCTGACTTCCTTGGGCGCGCTTTCCCTCGGGTCTGTGGCTACCGTCGCCGCAGATCACTCTCCGATGCAGGCTCGTTACGTGAGCCATTCGGCCGTCTCAACGGGGTGTAGTTGAGTCCCGCCAACGGCTGCCGGTGTTTTTCAGCAATCGAGGCACTGGCCGGCTGATCCTCGTCGCAGGTATCCCGAAGGGCCGCTGCGCTCGGCGGTTTGTTCATGGTTCAAGATGGTTTGTTGCGCTGCCACCACTCCCACGCATACAGCGCTGCGAGGAAGGCGCAGAGGACCAGGACTTCGGGGCCGGTTAGCATGGCGTGCTCGGTGGCGCCGGGAGTGGCATCCAGTGGGTGATGCCGTTGTCGTAGAAGCCCGACGAGTGCTGCCAGCGGCACTCACCCTTCTTCGCCTCTGCGTTGTACATACAGAGCGAGTCGACCCAGTCATCCGGCGGCCTTCGCTGCGGAAGGGCTGAGCAGGCCGGGTAAACGCCAGACTTGGTTGGCAGCCGTTCCTTAACGCTTATCCATTCGCTCATCTCATCCTCCTATGTGCTGATGGGTGCGCATATGCGCGCAGTAGTCTTGCTCTGCTTCGCCCCGGCCAGCTCGAACTGCTGCCCCTGGAACGCTTGCGACATAACCGGCCGGGCCTTCAGGGTTGAATCGCCCAATTGCCCTGGCCGCATCGCTTGGGTGAGTTGTCCCGCAGGACTCGCAAACTCTGGCCATTTGAGTGCTCCAGAAAATTCGGAAATTCCGAATTTGTGCTTATGGGTGCCCGCTGCAGCCTGTCGCCAAGCTGCGGGGGTGGGGTTGGGCCTGCTACCGGCAGGGCGGCGGGTTAGAAACGCTTCTTGGCATTCTCATTGACTTCACGGCGGCGGCGATTCAGCTCAATCAGTCGCTCTGTTTCCGCGTCATCCTCAATCGCATCGAATGCTGCGAGCACCAATCGCGAGTAGTCGCGCCCATCGCCCCCTTAGGTCTGCTTGCCCACTCTTCGGCTTCAATTTCATGTGACTGCCTCGAAGGTTGTGCTAGATGCCGAAACACCAAAGCGCGCCCAGTTGGATGGTGAATAGAACTGAACGGTTTTTGCGATCCTGACGATGTGCTCAGCCCCGAATCGGAACGGCTTACCCTGGTACTGGCGGGGCTTCGTCAGCTTCTTATCCAGGCAAGTGGCGCCAACCACGCGCCCGTCATTCAGGCGAACTCCGTGGCGCAAGGCGCGCCCGCAGTGATCGCAGTTGCAGTCGCTCTCGTAACCAACAATTGCTATCTGAGTCATGTCCTTTCCTCTTGAGTGATGCCCGGCGAACCGGTATCTCGGTTGTCTTCCCAATGCCGACTCATCGAATCGGCATCAGTGAATGTTCCGTTCTCCGTTGCGCGCTATGCCGAGTCGTCTCAGGCCCTGGTCAGCTACTGGCGTCTTCCAGGGCGGCGGTTGCGCAACTTCGCGTGGCTGCATGTGGAGCCACGGCCAGTTCCAGAGCTGGCATGGGGCGGGGAATTTGGTGAGCGCGCTGTACCTTTCGGGACCCCGCCGCGCTGATCTTGAGTTGTGAAAGAGCGATGGGCTTTTCAGGCCCTGACGCGGTGCTGCTGCGTCGATGGGTGAACATTAACCGCCGGTAGATATTCTGTCAACACCGGCGGTTAATTTTTTCTTCGTCAGGAAATTAACCGCGCAACGAGGCGCAGCCGAGGCCCTCATGAGGGAATCAGGAATCAGGAATCAGGAATCAGGAATCAGGAATCAGGAATCAGCCGGGCTCGACATGGCCTAGGACTGTCCTAGGCCCGTACATTGGCTGGAAGAGGCGAGATAGAAGGGCTTGCGGGAATGTCAGCCGAGGGCGCCGCCGCGCCAGATGACGCGCCCGACGATCGGAATGTCGTGCATTGAGGCGGGCGATACTTCCTCGTCTGGGTAACGAGTCTTGTCCTGGTTGTCACTGCGGATGAGCCAGTTCCCTGATATTTGCTGCGACAGTCGCTTGATGCTCAAGCTGCCGTCTGGTCGCCGGATCGCGTACACCTGGCGGTCTCGCGGCTCCGTGTCGGAGCTGTCGAATAGAACCACGTCGCCATCGAAAATGTATGGCTCCATGCTGCTTCCGCTGGCGTAGATAACGAATAGGTGCTGTGGCTTTGCGCCCATGCGGCGTAGCCAGTCGCGCTTGAAGGCAAGGCCTCCATTAACCTCGACATGCTCATTGAGCGCGCCTTCTCCGCACTCTCCGTGAGCGCTGTACTGCGGAATCAAAGCGTAATCCTGTTCGCTTGGCGCATTCCCTGCGCCGTTGCCCTTCTCTCTTGCTTCCAGAGCAGCCGAAGCCTCATGGAGATCGTATTTCGCTGATGCCTGTGCGAGCGATCTCAATTCGGCAGCAAGTCTCGGGCTAAACCGCTCGACCGGCTCATCAATCAACCGGCTAAGCACTGATGCGAATTTTGCATTCAGCGGATTGGTCCCGCCCAGGTACATGTTGACGGCCGATGGTGATATCTCGGCCTCGGCTGCGAGCTTCGCCTGGGTAAGCCCAAGCGCGCGCTTTTTGGCGACGAATAGGTTCCGTGCCGCGATGCACTCGGCCCTTTGCTCTGGTGAAAGCTCTTTCTTCTTGCTCATGAAGAGAATCTAAACCGTCTGTTAATTTTCCGCGGCAACCGGCGGTGTTGCATTAAAACTAACCGGCGGTTAAGATTTGCTCAGGTTCACCAAAAGAGATGCCGGAATGAAGAAAAAACCATTGCCAGACCTCGTTGCCGAGAAGGGGCAGGCAGCCGTAGCGAAGGCTTTGGGCGTGAGCCCGGCAGCCATTAGCAAAGCCCTGAATGCTGAGCGTGAAATCGTCGTGACAGTTAACCGTGACGGATCGATGACGGCGCAAGAGCTGAAGCCGTTTCCGTCCCAGGCTCGCCGCGCGGCGTAATAACGAAAGGAAATCGAACATGTACCACGACCCAAAACATCTGCGTGACCACATCACGAAGGTTCGTCTCGACGAAGACACCGACGAGCTTCTTCAGTCGTTGGCGAAATTCCATCGCACCCAGAAAGCCGTCCTGGCTCGCGAACTGTTGGAAGCCAGCCTGCGGGACATGCTTTCGCGTCTTGAGGATACCGAAGCAGAGCAGATGGCCTGAAGGCCTCGAAGGGGGCCTCATGGCTGAACAAGAAGTCGCTCTCGATGAGCGCTACCAGCGCGCATTGCATGAGCTAGCAAGGCAGGAAGGCAAGTCGCCAGAAGACCTGGGCGGCGAACTGATCAGGGATCAACTACGGAAGATCACTGAGCCGAAAGGCAATACCGGAAAGGTGCAGCCGTTTCGGAGGAGGGCAGGCCCTGAAAAGGGACCGAAAAACGGGCAATAAAAAACCCACCGGACAGGGTGGGTTCTTCAACAACGCTAGAGCTGGAGCAAATAATGCAGAACCTACTACCAAATTGCAAGACCCTGACCATGAGCAGTCGTGAGATTGCCGACCTGGTTGGGAAGCGTCACGACAAGGTGAAGCAGTCCATTGAGCGGCTTTCTATCGCGAAGCGAGGAGCTGATCAGGCCCCGATTGATCTTCCCCCAATGGGGGAATACCTAGACAGCCTGGGGCGGCCGGCGGCCGAGTACGTGTTTTCGGGTGAGAAGGGAAAGCGCGACAGCATCATTGTGGTCGCTCAGCTTTCGCCCGAGTACACCGCGCGACTGGTGGACCGCTGGCAGGAGCTGGAGTCGGCGAATCGCGTCCAGCTGCCCGACTTTACTAACCCGGCAGAGTCGGCGCGTGCATGGGCAGAACAGTACGAGCTTCGCGCCATCGCGCAGCAGGCCTTGGCAATGGCAGCGCCGAAGGTTGAGTTCGTCGACCGCTACGTCGAGAACACCGGCACGCTGACGTTCCGCCAGGTGGCCAAGCTGCTCAAGGCCAATGAGCGCGTGCTGCGTCAGCTGCTCATCGAAGGCCATGTCATGTACCGCCTCAACGGCGTGATGACCCCGTACCAGAACCACATCGACGCCGGCCGCTTCGAGGTGAAGACCGGAACGTCCGAGCGCAATAACCACGCCTTCGCGCAAGCCCGCTTCACGCCTAAGGGCGTCCAGTGGATTGCTGGCCTGTGGGCGTCGCACACCATGCAGGAGGCCGCATGATGGCCAGATCCCGGAACATCAAGCCAGGTTTCTTCCAGAACGAAGACCTGCAGGAGCTCGACTTCGCCACTCGCCTGTTCTTCATCGGCCTCTGGACTGAGGCTGACAAAGAAGGCCGCCTCGAAGACCGTCCGAAGAAGCTGAAGAACGCGCTCTTCCCGGCTGACGACGTTGAAGTCGAGCAAATGCTGGAGGGGCTGGCCGCGTATGGCTTCATCAGCCGCTATGAGCGCGCCGGCAAGAAGATCATCCAGATCGTCAAGTGGGCCAAGCACCAGAACCCGCACCGCCGCGAAGCGCCGAGCACTCTGCCTGCCGAGACCGATGAAGTCGTGGAGGAAGAGCAGCAGGCCGAATCAGGGCCTCAAAAGGCTGACACCGAAGCGGCGTTCGAAACCTTCTGGAAGCTCTACCCGCGCAAGTGCGGAAAGGAGCCGGCACGCAAGGCCTTCGCCAAGATCAACCCGTCTCCCGAGCTTTTTGCTCAGATGGTTGAGTCGCTCGCCAAGCATTGTGCGTCGACCGGCTGGACAAAAGACGACGGCCAGTTCATCCCGCACGCATCGACCTGGCTGAACCAGAGACGCTGGAACGATGAGGTGAAGCCGGCTGGCAACGTCCACCAGTTCCCGGGCGCTTCGCGTCACAGCGGGTTTGATCAGCGCGACTACAGCGCCGGCCTGGTACAGCGGGAGGATGGCACCTATGGCTTCTAACGCATTGAACCTGACCGTCGCTCCGCTGGAGGCGAAGTTCGGCATCGTCGCCAAGGAGCTGGCCATCTGCGATCATCACGGCGAGTACGCTGCAATCATCAGCAAGCACAAGGAAGGCCCGAGTGGCTGCCCGGTGTGCGCCGAGATCCTCCAGCGCGAGAAGGATGCAGAAGACCAGAAGGCGTTGATGGCGAAGATCGCCGCCGACCGCCTGGCTAACAAGCTCGGCGCCGCGCTGATCCCGGCCCGTTTCCGTGATCGCACGTTTGAGAGCTACATCGCCACCGAGCCGAAGCAGGTCAAGGCGCTGAGTATCTGCCGAGGCTACGCCGAGAACTTCGCCGAGCACTTCGAGGCGGGCCGCTGCCTTCTGCTGCTGGGCAACGTCGGCACGGGAAAGACGCACCTGGCCACTGCCATCGCCAACCACATCATGCGCACGACGACCGCCACGGCCGTCTACCGCACCGTTGGCGGCATCCTGCAGCACATCAAGGGCAGCTACGACCGCGATAGCGAGTACAGCGAGGCTGACGCCTTTGCGGCTTACACCAAGCCGAGCTTGCTGATCATTGACGAAGTGGGCGCGACCAAGCCGACCGAGTTCGAGCTGGCCACCCTGTTCAACATCATCAACGGCCGGTACGAGGAGCAGCTGCCGACCGTAGTCATCTCCAACCTGCCAGCCGGCGAGCTGTCCGGCGCCTTGGGCGAACGCTGCGTGGACCGTCTGCGCGAAGGCGGCGGTATCGCTGTCGGCTTCGACTGGAAGTCAGCGCGCGGGAGAGCCAGCGCATGAGTACCTCTATCGGAACCGGCCGCCTGCACGAGGGCGGCCTTGACTGCCGGAATCTCTGCGAAATCTGCGGTACCAGCCGCACCACTCGCCGGCACCAAGCCTGCGCGCAGATCCGCAAGGCCATCTACTCCGCGCCAGCCGCTCAGCGCCTAGAGGTTCAGGCACTCCAGCGCCAGGGCTACCGCCCTCAAGCAATCACCGGGGCAGGCATAGGCCTATCCCGCGGCAATGACCATCGCGTCGTCTGTGCTGACGGAAGCACCCAGCGCGGCGTAGGAGCACGGAAATGAGCACGATTATGGAAATGGCCGCCGCCTATGAGCAGGCCCGCACAGCTCCAGACGCAACAGATCGCGCTACTGGCCTAGAGGAGGCAGATCGTATCGGTGGCGTGGCGATGGTGCGTGAACGGCTGCAGGGGCAGGGCGCTGAGTTCTGCATCGACTGCGACGAGGAGATTCCCGACGCTCGCCGCAAGGCCTATCCGTCGGCGGTGTGCTGCGTTGAGTGCCAGTCCATCCGTGAAGCGAGGGCCGTATGAATGAGCTGGCTCTTTTCGCGGGCGCTGGTGGCGGCCTGCTCGCAAGCCACCTGCTCGGCATCACTCCTGTCTGCGCTGTCGAGCACGACGAGCACTGTCAGCGGGTACTGGTCCAGCGACAAAACGATGGAGCTCTCCCGCCGTTCCCCATCTGGGATGACGTTCGAACGTTTGACGGCCTACCGTGGCGCGGAATTGTTGACCTCGTATCTGGAGGGTTTCCCTGTCAGGCCTTCAGCACTGCCGCTGCTGGACGCAACAACGCTGAAAACCTTTGGCCGGAGATGCGCCGGATCGTGGCAGATGTCGCTCCCCGGCTTGTCTTCGCCGAAAACGTCGCCGAGCGAGCAATCGAAGAAGCCGGACGCGACCTCGTTCGCATGGGTTACCAAGTCCGAATGCTTCCCCTGTCCGCGGCAGACCTGGGTGCTGACCACGTTCGGCAGCGCTACTGGCTACTTGCACACGCCGACGACCAAGGCGAACTACTGCGCCGATTCAATGCAGAAGTGGCCGGCCGCGCGCGAGTTCCGGCGAGTGTTTGGGCGTCCGAGCCCGGCAATCCACGAGTGGCTGATGGGATGGCCGGAAGGGTGGACCGATACCGCGCCTCTGGAAACGGGCAAGTGGCAGCAGTGGCTTACGCAGCATTCGTTGAGCTCGCTGCCAGCTTTGAAGGAGGCCGCGTAAATGGCTGAGCGCGTATTCCGCATTCACGAGGAGGCCGGCATCCGCTCGGCCTTCGTCGCCGCCTGGGCGCTGGCCCCGGCGCTGTTCGCCAAGGCCAAGCACGGCCTGGAAGTCGTCATTCGCCCAATGAAGGACAAGCGCAGCGTGGCGCAGAACCGCCGTTACTGGCTGATGCTGCGCGAGCTGGCTGCTATCGCCTGGGTGAACGACCGACTCTATACCGATCAGGTCTGGCACGAGCAGTTCAAGCGCCAGTTCATCGGCTGCGAGGAATTCGTGCTGCCCTCCGGCGCTATCGAGCAGCGCGGGATCAGCACCACGACCTTAAGCATCGAGGAGTTCGGCGAGTACATGACGCAGATCGAGGCGTGGGCGGCTGAGCAAGGTTGGCCGCTGATGGCGGGCGAGTGGAGGGCGGCAGCATGAGTCCGCGCAAAGAATCTCGCGTCGTCGCCAATAAGCCCCTGCGCAGAGGGTTTGACCATGACGTGCGCCTCTCAAAGGTAGAAGCAATGGCCGCCGGCGTGATCGCCTATTGGACCGGCAAGCCCTGCAAGAACGGGCATCTGGCTCACCGCTACGTCTGTAACAGCATCTGCGTTGAGTGCGGCGTTGATAATGGGCGCAAGCACGCTATCGGCGCCGCTAAAAAGGAGTGCAAGGCGGCCGGCGTTGATCCTGACTTGCGCCGAAGGGCCGAGGAGCTGCGAGAGCGGCGCCGCCTTGAGCGAGAGCTGGCGGGGTGGGGTGAGCTATGACCAAGGCCGAGAAGCAGCATCTCAACCGCGTCGCCGCCCTCGGCTGCATTGCCTGCTACCTGCAAGGCACGCCCGGCACGCCAGCCGAGATACATCACCCGCGCGCCGGTCGCGGCAAGGGTCAGCGCGCAAGCCACATGGACGGCATACCGCTCTGCCCAATGCATCACCGTGGCACCGTACACCCGGCCATCCCAAGCATCCACCTGGCAAAGCGGGCATTCATCAAGCGCTTCGGCACCGAGGAGGAGTTGTTGCAGTTGGTGCAGCAGCTGATCGATGGGAGCGATGCCGCATGACAGACTCACCACTAGGCCGCGCCTGCCCTGACTGCGGCGAGCCCATGAGCAATATGCCAAGCCTGAACGCCCGCCAATGCGCCACCGGATGCAAAGAGACATTCGCGTGGAACCTGGCGCCCGGCCAGCTCCCCCTGATCGCAAACAACAGAGCAACGAGGAAGCCGCAATGAGCCACGAACACTACTTCATCGACGTTTCCGCCTATGACCGCGTGGACGTGTATCGGCTGATCGAGCTGGCTGGCATCACCTGCCCGGTGGCTCAGCACGTATTCAAGAAGGCATTCGCCACTGGCAAGCGCGGCCACAAGGATCTGCGCCGCGACTGGCAGGACATTGCCGACAGCGCGGCTCGCCGGCTGCAGATGATCGACGAGGATGCCGGGTGGACGGATGGCGCTATTCGGGCCGCTGCATTCGGCCAGCAGAACACCATCGATTGCCGCACTCCTGAAGAGAAGGCGGAACTGGCATGAAGCCATCTCGAATCGACGTGATAGGACAGAACGGAAATGACGGCGAGCACTACGACGGCGTTGGCCGGGAATGGCTCATTCAATCTGGCCTGCTGCCAGCCATCGGAGCGGATGAAGATCGAGGCGCAGAAGCACGGCTATCTGATCCTGCACAAGCTCAAGGGTATGACCGGGCCAGCACGGCAGGCGAGGGGGCGCGAACTGATGGATCGTGTGCCCGAAACTGTGCGGCCTGCGGTTGCCGAGTGGCTGAAGGCGAGGGCAGGTAGATGATCATCGGAATCGACCCTGGCTGCAGCGGCGCAGTCGTTCTGATGCACAACGATTACCGCTACGTTGCGCACCTCCTCATGCCAACAGTGAAGGTCGGCACCAAAAGCCGCGTGAACGGCGCTGCCATTTCCGCCTTCCTGCGCGAGCACAAGTACCGCGAGCCGACGCACGCATATCTCGAGCAGGTAGGCGCAATGCCGGGCCAGGGCGTTTCCTCGATGTTCACCTTTGGCCATGCCGCTGGCGTGGTCGAGGGAATCCTGCAAGGAGCGTGCATCCCGTACACATTGGTCACCCCGCAATCATGGAAGAAAAGAGCGGGCCTCATTGGGGTCGACAAGGATGCTGCACGCTCCCGCGCAATCCAGCTCTACCCGGACCTCCGCATTCTCGACCTGAAAGGGAAGGGGCAAGCGGTGGCCGACGCCATTTTGATCGCCCGGTTTGGGGCTAAAGGGGAGGCAGCCTAGTGGCCGCACGCAAGCACGACGACGAGACAATCAAGGCCGCGCTGACTGGCCGTACTGTGGCCGAGGCTGCGCAGATCCTTGGGCTGCACGAGCGCAACGTCTACACCCACAAGGCGCGCCTGGCTCGCCAAGGGTGGAGCCCTGAGCACGACATGGTGAAGACGGTTCCGGACGGCTTTCACCTGAAAGGCACTTCGACGCTGTACGGCAAGGACGGCGAGCCTGTTGTGCAGTGGGTGAAGACGAGCATTGATCACGAGCGGCAGCTAGAGCTGATGCGCGCCGCAGCCGCAGCAATGGGCGAGCAGATAGACCGCTTGGCGCCGATGGGCAGGCCTGTCCACACCGACGACGCGCTGTGCAACCTGTACACCCTGACGGACTGTCACATCGGGGAATACGCGACTGCCATCCAGGGTGGCGCCGACTGGAACCTCGAAGAAGCCGAGCGCGTGCTTGTCGGCTGCTTTGCCGCAATGATCAACGCATCGGCCAAGGCGAGATATTGCGTCATCAACCAGCTAGGCGACTTCCTGACGTTTGACGGACTGGAGCCAGTAACGCCAACCAATCGGCACCCGCTCAACGTCTCTGGCATATATGCAGAGTTGGTGCGGGTTAGCATCAAAGTTCTACGCAGCATTATTGATATGGCGCTGGCAAAGCACGAGGAAGTCCATCTGGTAATTGCAGAGGGCAACCATGACTTGGCCGGATCGCTGTGGTTGCGCCATATGTTCGAGGCTCTATATGAAAACGAGCCGAGATTGAAAGTGAACATGAGCGAGACGCCGTATTACGTCTACCAGCACGGCAAGACGATGCTCGGCTTTCATCACGGCCACAAGGCGCGCAATTCGGACCTGCCGGGCATCTTCGCGGCGAACTTCCCCGAGATTTGGGGCTGCACAAAGCACAGAGAGGCGCACACCGGCCACTACCACAAGGAAGAGGTCGCTACGCATAACGGAATGATAGTTCGCAGGCATCCGACGCTGACTGCGACCGGATCATATGCAGCCAGACTTGGCTATGCCTCTAACCGCCGCGCAATAGGTATTACCTACCACAAGGAATATGGGCGAGTAGCAGTAAACGAAGTTGTGCCGGAAATGTTATGTGCTTGATTAATTTGGTAGAATTAAGCGGGCCAGCAGAGTGCGGGAACACCCCGCCGGCCCTAACCATTACACGCTATATGGGAGCGGCAAATGGCTGATTTGAATTCTAACAAAGATCAAGGCGACGCGAACCTTCCTTCCAGCCGAAAAGAGGCTAAGGAAGCTGGCTGCAAATCCTATTTCACTGGTAAGCCTTGCCCTGCCGGTCATATCGCCAGCAGGGCCACGATCAATGGCGCGTGCTGTGAGTGTCAGCGCGTTAAGTCCGCCAGCCGTTATTGGGCGGATCGCGAGGCTAATCTCGCTTACCAGAAGGTTCGCAGGGATTCGGATCCGTCGCTTAACCAGAAGAAGCAGGCGCGTCGAGATGCGGCGGACCCAGCCTTGAAGCAGAGGCGAGAGGCGCGAGCGATAGAGCGAAGCCTTCGCGAAGCCGCTAGCGAGGCCAAGGAAACCACCTACCGATCAATCTTTCCCTGCAGTCACGGCCATGAACCTGTTCGATTCGCTCGAGATGGCAAGTGCGCTGAGTGCAACCGCCTGGCGTGTGCTGAGCGCTTCCGCCGCAAGCAGGATCCCGATGCGGTAGCCGCGAGAAAGGTAGAGGCGCAGAAGCGCGCACGGAGAAGGCTGGAGCGCCAAGAGAGCGCTCGCATCTGGCACGAAGCAGGCGCAGCAAGGCAGGCAGCCATCGCTAGCGGCGCAAGGACTTATTACAGTCCGAAGCCCTGCCCGGAAGGCCATGTTGGGGAGCGCTACACCACGACCGGAACCTGCATGCAGTGCTTGGCCGCTCAATCATCCTCAGACGAGAAGAAGCGGTACGACGCCATTTACTACCGCGAAAACCTAGAGCGAATTCTCGCCCGAAGCCGCATCTACAACGAAAACAACAGGGAGCAGCGCGTCGAGCAGGCTAAGCGCTGGAGGGAGCGCAACCCCGAGAAGCGCAAGGCCATCATCCGCAATTACAGCGCAAAGCGCCGAGCCAAAGAGGCGGATGGGATATCGACCGCAGAGCTTCATGCCTGGACTCAGTCGCAGAAGAAGGTTTGCTACTGGTGCGGATCCAAATGCGAGGGCCGCTTCCACGTTGATCATTATGTTCCTCTCTCCAAAGGAGGCCCGCACGAGGCTGGCAATCTGGTCATAGCCTGCCCGCAATGCAACCTCAAGAAGAACGCTAAAGACCCTTACGAATTCGCGGCATCCCTGGGGAGATTGTTCTGATGACCTATCGCAACGTGGTTTCCGCAGTAGTCCGCGCCCTGGCGTCGGAGGTGATCAACTCGGCGGGGGGCTGCGATTTTGAGCCAAAGGTGCAGGCTGCCCGCGTACCTGGTGCCATCTGCGGAAAGGAGGAGGCATTCCTGACTGACTGCTGGGTATTCTCACGCCTGCACACGATGCTGAGCCCTGAGCACTGGCGCGCATTGGTAGCGCAGTATTCGACTCATACAGACCGCAAGCGCATCGCCATCGCTGAGTTGGTCGGCACGATCAAATCCCCGGCACCGGCCCGGTTCATCAACTGCTGTGTGGTGACGTGGGCCTATCCGAAGCTTCCGGGCGCAGAGGGCAAGCGGTCAACCAATGTGCTGCCGGCCGGGTGGTACAACATGGACAACTGGAGCGATGACCCGGTGCCTGTGAAAACGCAAGAGCGCTGGCGTCGTGATATCCGCAAGGGCTTGAAGCAGGCCGTTGACCAGGCGCTGATCGAGGCGCACGAGATCCTGGCTGCTGAGGGATTGGTGGCAGGCGAGGCGGCGTGAAATAAATTTGCGGAAATGTGTTGACGAGGAACATCGTTCCGCATAATCTAAACCCATGCCAGCCACAACGGCGAGGCGAAGCCAAGGAGAGACACCATGACTGACCTGAACTTCAACCGCATGACCATCCGCGACGGACAGGTATACAAGGTTAAGCGTGTGCAGATCGGTGGGTATGCCACCGATATGGCGGCGAAGAAAATCGCGTGGATTGTCTCTGGCGCGGCGAAGCCGCTCTTCACTGGCAGCCAAGACGAGTGCCTGGCATATATCGCCGCCCAAGGTGCCGAGTACCAGGCTCGGCCCTGACACCAGCAGCAGGGACCCCGATAAGCCACCGCCCTGCCACCGGCAGGGCCACCGAGCCGGGCGACCGATCAGAACATACAATTAATTTCCGTTACGTTACGCTGGTCTATTTATCGTTACGTTACTCTAATTAGAGAATGCCAGCCACAATGGCGAGGCAAACAAGGAGAGGCACCATGGCAATCACCAAGATCATCATCACCAACGGCAACCCTTACATCGGCGTAAATGCTACCGAGCAGGATCATGCTGAGTGGCGTGATGCAGCAGAGCAAGCGCTGGCAAAGGCATACCCGAATGCTGAAATTGAAATCGGCCGAACCGACAGCATGAACAGCGTGCTCCGCCTGGAAAGCGACGACGAGGATGAAGAGGTTGGGCGCGACAGCTTCGCATATCAAGAGGCCATGCAGATCCTGGAGCGGATGTGGTAAGGCCTGACGCCAGTAATCACAATCCAGACCCGCGCTACCTGCGCGGGCTTCTGGAGCAGGCGGGGCTAAGCCAGCGCAAAGCGGCAGACCTGATCGGCATAACCGATCGGGCCATGCGCTACTACCTGAGCGACGAGTCGAGCCCTACATTCAGGCCGGCGCCGTACCCGGTGCAATTCGCCATGGAATGTCTCGCGTCATGCAAAGGTAGTTGACACGAATGAGCTAGTGAGCCATTCTATGCCTATCTTGGTCATTTCACGCGTTGAGATGGCCGAGACAGCCCTACGACCGCCCAGCGCCGGCATGACCTGCGCGCCAACAGGCTAGGGCACCAATCCAAGAGCCCTGACTTCGGTCGGGGCTTTTTTATTCCCATCGAATTCGATGTGTTTGCGCGAACGGCTGATAAGGGCTCGACCACCCGGCGCCCAATTCAATACATCCGCCATGCCTCTGATCATTTTCCTGGCGTCACGCAAATGATCATGCACAAATCGCGCGGATTTTCATTCGCCTCACGGCAACCCTCTTCCGGCCCCATGCCTGCCTCCTTGCTCATAGGCGGATCGCACGCGCATGTGAGGCCGGACCTATTCACTCTGCCGCATAGCTGAGATGACCCATGCCAGAGAAAAGCCCTGACTTCTGGGTGGCGCTAGCTGCAGCCCTACGCGAACACGGCCTGGCCATGATGCTGACCTTCGTTCTGTCCTACATCCGAATCCACCTCTACGGCGACAAGAAGAGCCCATTGGCCAGACTGCTCGAATCAACATTCGGCGCGCTGCTGATCATGCTCGTTGGCCTCGGCGTAAACGCTATGGGTGCAAACCTTGCCTGGACGCTATTCGCTGCCGGGTTGATCGGGCTGCTTGGTGTGGATCAGGTTCGCGCACTGGCCGGCAAATGGGCGGAGCGCAAGGTGTCGCAGTGAAACGCCTCCACGCCATCCTCCTCATCACCTGGCTAGGCATCTGCATCGCCTGCCTCTGTGCAGGGGAAATGGGGAGAGCGGCTAGACGGTGGTGGAAACGCAATAGAGGTTCCTGATATGTCAAAGCAACCCGACTGGGAGGGCATTGAGCGCGCCTACCGGGCGGGTCAGCTCTCCATCCGCGTGATAGCTGAGCAAAACGGCATCGCGCACAACACCATCCTGAAGCGAGCCAAGAAAGAAGGCTGGCAGCGCGATCTGTCCGGTCATGTTCGGGCGGCCGTGAAGGAGAAGGTGACCAGGGCGGTGACCACTGGCAGTGACCAGTCGCGTGTGGTCACTGAAGCCGAGATTATCGAAGAAGCCGCAGAGGCAGGCGCCGCTGTAGTGCTGGCTCATCGTTCCGGCTTGGCTCAGTGGCGCGGCATAGCCAATAAGTTGTGCGTTGCCCTGGCCGAGATGGACGTGACCGAAGACAACCACGACAAATTTGCCCGTTCACTGAATGCTGGCGTCGACGCTCAGCTGAAGGTCATCAAGGGCGAGCGTCAGGCCTACAACCTCGATACCGAGGAAGGCGACAAGACGGTCAGCGACCTGGCTGCATTGATGGACGAGCTATCGACTGAGGCCTAGCGCATGAAACCCGAGCACCTTGCGAAGCTCCGGGACAAGCTGTGGCGCCTTAACAACCTGTATTCCATTACCGACAAGGCAGGCAAGAAGACCCGCTTCCGCATGACAGCGGAGCAGCTTGAGTACTTCGAAGGCCTGCACACTCGGAACATCATCCTGAAGGCTCGCCAGCTCGGCTTCACTACTGAGCAGTGCATCATCCAGCTCGACGCGGCCCTGTTCGAGTCGGCCAGGTGCGCGCTGATCGCTCACACGCTGAATGATGCCAAGCGGCTGTTCAGGGAAAAGATCAAGTACGCCTACGACAATCTTCCGAACGAGATCAAGGCGGCCAATCCTGCACGCAACGATGCGGCCGGCGAACTGGTATTCGCCAAGGGTGGCTCGCTGTACGTCAGCACGTCATTCCGTGGCGGCACGCTGCGTTACCTGCACGTCTCCGAGTTCGGGAAGATCTGCGCCAAGTTTCCGCATAAGGCGCGGGAGATCGTCACCGGTGCGTTTGAGGCGGTGGCTACTGACTGCTTCGTCACCATAGAGTCGACGGCAGAGGGGCGAGCCGGGTACTTCTTCGACTACTCGCAGGCCGCAGAGAAGCAGCAGGCCGCAAAGCAGCCGCTCGGCAAACTGGACTGGAAGTTTTTCTTCTTCAGCTGGTGGAAGAACGCCGACTACTGGCTAGACCCGGCCGGAACGGTCCTGCCTCAGCGCCTGACAGATTATTTCGCCGAGCTTGAGGCAAAGCACGGCATCAAGACGAACGAAGGCCAGCGCGCCTGGTACGCCGCCAAGGAGAAAACCCTAGGCGGCGACATGAAGCGGGAATACCCGTCCATCCCTGCCGAGGCATTCCAGCAGAGCATCGAGGGCGCCTACTACGCCAAGCAGTTCGCCAAGCTGTACGCACAGCAGCGAATCGGCGTGTTGCCCGACAACAGCCACCAGCCGGTGCATACCTTCTGGGATATCGGCGTGGGCGACTCGACGGCGATCTGGTTCGTTCGGATCGTGGGCGATGAGTTCCACGTCGTCGACTACTACGAGAACAGCGGCGAAGGCCTGCGGCACTACATGAAGGTGCTCAAGGATCGCGGCTACACGTATGGCGAGCACTGGGGGCCACACGACATCGATAACCGCGAGTTCGGCAGCGACGGCAAGACTCGGCGAGAGATCGCCAAGGCCGGCTACGAGATCGACGGCCATCGCTACAGCGTCCGATTCCTGGTAGTACCGAAGCTGGGCGTAGACGATGGCATTGACCACGTCCGCGAGATCCTGCCTCGCTGCGCCTTTGACGAATCGAAGTGCGAGACGGGAATTGCCTGCCTTGAAAACTACCGCAAGGAATGGGATGACAAGCGCGGCTGCTGGAAAGACAAACCGCTGCATGACTGGTCGTCTCACGGCTCCGATGCATTCCGCTATTTCGCTGTGGCCATGAGTCGCAGAAAGCCTGTAACCGAAACCAAACCTCTACGGATGTGACCATGAGCAACGACCCGTCCAAAACAATCCCGGCCGTGGACGCCATGCGTGAGGATTGGGCCATTGTTGCGCCGCTGATGGGTGGTACGAAGGCTATGCGGGCCGCCGGGCGTGCTCTGCTGCCTCAGTACCCGGCCGAAGAGGACGAGACCTACAAGGAGCGCCTGCGCCTATCCACGCTGCTGCCGGCCTACGCTGAGACGGTCAACAACATGACCTCTCGGGTGTTCGCTGAGCCGCTGCAGCTGGGCGACGACGTGCCCGAGCGCCTGGCTGAGCTTTGCGAGGACATTGACCTTGCCGGTAATGACCTCAACAGCTGGTCGGTCGACCTGTTCCGCCACGCGCTAAGCCATGGCCTCTGTCACGTGCTGGTTGAGTACCCGCGCGCCGAAGGTCTCCGCACTCGCGCAGACGAGATCGCTGCAGGGGTTCGCCCTTATGCCGTGCTGATTCGCCCCGAGCAGGTGCTTGGCTGGCGTGTTGAGGGCGGCAAGCTGGCACAGTTCCGCTACATGGAGTCGATCGAGGAGGCTGACGGCGAGTTCGGCGTGAAGTCGGTCGCCCAGGTGCGAGTTCTTGAGCCCGGCATCTGGCGCACCTATCGCAAGGCCGACAATGGCGGCGCATGGGTCCGGCACGACGAAGGCACTACCAGCCTCGGCTACGTGCCGCTTGTCTCGTTCTATACCGGCCGCACCGGCTTCCTGACGGCAAAGCCGCCGCTGCTCGAACTGGCGCACCTCAACGTCAAGCACTGGCAGTCCCAGAGCGATCAGGACAACCTCCTGCATGTCGCCCGGGTGCCGCTGCTGTTCACCTTCACCGACGACGAGCAGTTCGAGCTGGTGATCAGCTCAGGCAGCGCGACCCGCATGCCGAAAGACGGCGATGCCAAGTACGTCGAGCACACCGGGGCAGCTATCAACGCTGGCCGGGAGTCGCTGCAAGACCTGATCGAAGAAATGCGGATGGCCGGCGCCAAGCTGCTGCAGAAAGAAAAGCAGCAGACCAAGACGGCGACCCAGGCGAACGAGGAGGCAGCGCAAGAGCTGTCCCCGCTGGCTCGCATGGCAAGCCAGTTCGCTGATGCCATCGCGCAGATGCTGCAGGTGATGGCCGACTACCTCGGGCTGCCAGATGGCGGCATGGTCGAGATGCGCGGCAACTTCGATCAGGATTGGGCGCCGGAAGTATCGGTGCCGCAACTGCTGCAGATGGCCAACTCCGGCAAGCTCAGCGATGAAACCCTATTTGCCGAGATGCAGCGTCGCGGGATCATCAGCGACGAGTACGACTGGCAGGAAGAACTTGAAAGAATCCAGAATCAAGGCCCGGCCCTTGGGGTGATCTGATGGCAACGGCGAATGACAAGATCGTCGACGCAGCGATCAGCCACCAGATCGGGCTGCAGCGCTACGGTACCGGTGTGGTTCGGCGCGTAATGGCACTCCTGAATCGAGTCGACGCCGACCTGTTTGCTCAGATGGTCATCGCCCTTGAGAAGATGCCGCCCGAGTCATTCACCGTGCAGCGCCTTGACCAGTTGCTCGTCGAGGTCAATAGGCTGAATGCCGAGGCGTACAAGGCCGCTGGAGAGGAGCTAGACAAGGCCCTGCTAGAGCTGGCCGGATATGAGGCTAGTTATCAGCACAAGATGCTGCAGAGCGTCCTGCCTGCCCAGGTTGCCGAGGCCCTTACATTGGCCACGGTGCCGGCAAATCAGGCTTATGCCGCAGCAATGGCCAGGCCGTTTCAGGGCAAGCTGCTTCGCGAAGCCTTGAAGGACGTGGAAGCCGCTAAGGCGATCCGCATTCGTGATGCAATCCGGATGGGGTTTGTCGAAGGCGAGACGATCAGCCAGATGGTTCGCCGGCTGCGTGGCACGCGCACCAATGGCTACGCTGATGGTTTGCTGGAGATCGACCGGCGCGGCGCTGAGGCGCTTGTGCGTACCGCAGTCAATCACACGGCTAACTACGCCAGGCAGGCGCTGTTCGAGGCCAACGACCATCTGGTCAAACAGTGGCAGTTCCTCGCCACCCTTGATGGCCGCACCACGATCACGTGCGCCTCGCTATCTGGCAAGACGTTCGCCATCGGGCAGGGGCCGCAGCCGCCGCGCCACTGGAACTGCCGCAGTACTTCCGTCCCGGTGCTCGAATCGGCTTGGGAATCGCTGGGCCTGAGCAAGAGCGACATCGACCCCGGCACCCAGGCGAGCATGGACGGGCAGGTTGCTGCCGACCTCACCTATGGGCAGTGGCTCAAGGGCAAGCCAGCGGCCTTCCAAGACGAGGTGCTAGGCCCGGAGCGCGGCAAGCTTTTTCGTAGCGGCGGCCTGACCGTGGATCGCTTCACCGACTCGAAGGGCAAGGTCTACACCCTGGACGAACTACGCAAACGAGACGCTGCCGCTTTCGAGAAGGCTGGGCTATGATGGCCCAATGACCGGAAAGCCAACCCTCCACGTCATCGAAGGCGCTGCCAAAGACGACGAACCACGCCAGAAGGCTCGCAAGGTGATGCAGAAGCGTCCCCAAGCGGCCCACCTGCTGCGCTGCCATCGGTGCGGCGGTGGAGAGGTGTTCGAGACTAAGGTCGGCGTCATCTACAAGGGCGGCAAGGCCAGCGGCGGCACTAAGCAGCACCTGTGCGCGTCGTGCTTTATGAAAGGTGAGAGGGTGGTATTGGCATGAGCATCGACAAGACAATCGAACAGTACCGCGGCACGAAGCAGGCGATGCAGGCCATCATCGACCGGCACATGCAGGCTGCCTTTGCTGAGATCAAGCAAGAGTTCGGCGACACTCCGACGAGTGTTGACCTGATTGTTGAATCCGTTCAGCAGATCAGCGAGCGCTACCCGCACGGCGTGTACTGCAGCAGCGAAGTAGGGCTTGGCGGTGAGTGAAGTAATGCGTGGCGAGCGCGTAGTGCTTTGCTGATCTGATAGCGACACCAAAGACCCGGCCCCGCGCCGGGTTTTCCATTTCTAGAGCCTCGCCATCGTGCGGGGTTTTTTATTGCCCGCAGTTTCGGATGGGACGGGGCGCCACCGGGCCGGATGGCTCAACGCAATGGCCGGATGGCCGGAGAAAGACGAGATGAAACTGAAGACCGTAGAAGTCGATGGCAAGCAGTACGCCGAAATCCAAGACGGCAAGCCCGTTTACGTTGAGGACGACGGCAAAGAGGTTGCCTTCGATGCGGTTGGCACCCGGGCGACCATCACCCGACTTAACGCCGAAGCTAAGCAGCACCGCGAGCGCGCTGAGACTGCCGAGAAGACCGCCAAGGCCTTCGAAGGTATCGATGACGCCGGGGCAGCCCGCAAGGCTCTGGAGATCGTCGCAAATCTCGACGCGAAGAAGCTGGTGGATGCCGGCGAGGTCGAGAAGGTGAAGCAGGAAATCGCCAAGGGCTATCAGGCCCAGCTGGACGAAGCCAACACCAAGGCGCAGGCCCTCGAGCAGCAACTGTACGGCGAGAAGATCGGCGGCAGCTTCGCTCGCTCCAAGGTCATCGCCGAGAAGCTGGCTGTCCCGGCAGACATGGTGCAAGCCGCCTTCGGGAATCGCTTCAAGATCGAGGACGGCAAGGTCGTCGCCTATGACGCCAACGGCAACAAGATTTTCAGCCGTGCGCGCCCTGGCGAACTGGCTGACTTCGATGAAGCGCTGGAATCCCTCGTCGACGCTTACCCCTATCGCGACACGATCCTTAAGAGTTCCGGCGCCAACGGCGGCGGCGCTCCGAACGGAAACGGTCAGCCACCCAAACCCAAGGGCAATCTCGGCGGCAGCAAAGAAGAGCGCCTGGCCGCGATCAACGCCCAAATCCAGAACGCGTAAGAGGAAATAGCCAATGGCACTGTCCGACATGAAGGTGTTCAACGAGTACCTGAAGAACACCACCGTCGAAACCATCGCCCAGATGGTCGAGAAGTTCAACGCCGCGTCGAATGGCGCGATCCGCCTGACCCCGCAGGGCATCGATGGCGACTTCCTGCAGGAATCCCTGTGGGCTGGTCTGCACTCCGCTCAGCGTCGCGTCGACCGCTACGCCACCAACAACGCCCAGTCCGCCACTGCGCTCGCGCAGGTTCAGGCCAACAGCGTCAAGGTTGCTGGCGGCTTCGGCCCGATCCTGTGGGAGCCGTCCCAGCTGTCGTGGATTCAGAAGAACCCTGCAGAGGCGCTGGAGGTCATCTCCCGCAACCTGTCCGAAGCCATCATGGCCGACCAGCTGAACACCGCTATCGCCGCCCTGGTTGCCGCGATCAGCAACGTGGCCGGCGCCACCAACGACGTGTCCGCCACTGCAGGCGTGACCTACGGCGCGATCAACGGCGCTCACGCCAAGTTCGGCGACGCCTCCGGCCTGCTCGTGGCCCAGGTGATGACCGGCGAGGTGTTCCATAAGCTGGTCGGCCAGAACCTGGCCAACGCGCAGCAGCTGTTCAACAGCCAGTCGGTCAATATCGTTGACATCCTGGGTCGCCCGGTGATCGTCACCGATGCCCCGGCGCTGTTCGCCGCTGGCGACCCTGCGGCGACTCCCGCTGTGCCTGCCAAGCAGAAGGTGCTGTCCCTGGCCGACTCCGCAGCCATCGTCCACGACGGCAGCGACGTGGTTACCAGCGTCCAAACCAGCAACGGCAAGGAGCGTATTGAGACAACCTTTCAAGCGGATTATTCGTTTGGTCTCGGCCTTAAGGGTTTTGCCTGGGACATTGCGAATGGTGGCAAGTCGCCTACTAACGCTGAACTCGCCACCGGCGCGAACTGGGACATGTTCGTCAACAGCGTGAAGTCGAGCGCTGGCGTCATCACCATCGGCGACGCGACCAAGTAACCGATAGGGGCGGGCTCCGGCTCGCCCCGCTCCACTGGAGACTGAAATGTCCGAACAGAAGATCAAGTACGTTCAGCATCCGGTATCGCCGGAACAGAAGGCTGAGCTGCGTGCTCAGGGCTTCAAGATCATCGACGCTCGATTCGCGCCGCCTGGCGAGGTAGTCGAGCAGGTCGACACAGACACCAACGGCGACGGCAAGCTGTCCGTAGCCGAGATCCGCGCCGCGCTGACCGCAAAGGGCGTCGAATTCGACCCCAAAGCCAAGAAGGCCGAACTGCAGGCGCTGCTGGACCAGTCCGAGGCCGAGTAAATGACCGAGTACATCACCATCGCGCAGGTGGACGGCCTGCTGGGGTCCGGCTGGACCACCGAAGACAAGAAAGCCCGTGCGGTGCTGATGGCTAACACCTGGCTCAGCGCAAAGCCGCTGCCGGCGTTTTCAGAGGTTCCGGCTGCCGTGGTGCAGGCCGGCGCGGAAATCGCGCGGGAGGCCGCCGCAGGGGCGCTGTATGGCGCAACTGAAACCGGCGTAACGAGCAAGTCCGTGACGGCTGGCGAGGTGAGCAGCAGCAAGTCCTATTCGGCTAGTTCGCGCAAGCTGACTGCCGGCGAGGTGTTTGCAGAGGCTTTGCTGCTGCCCTATCTGGGCAGCGCTAATCAGGTTCGACTGGTGCGCGGCTAATGGGGTTGCGCGACGAGCTGACCGCGGATCTAGCGGAGGCATTCGATACTGATCTTGCTGATGCGGTTACTGCGCTAGTCGGCACCAGGCAGATTGACGGCCAATACGATCCTGTTACCGGCGAGCACTCAACCTCGACCATCTCCTACGGGGGGCGCGGCGCGCTCGGCAGCTACCGCAATGACGAGATCGACGGCAGTCTGATACTCGCCACTGACACGAAATTGACCGTGCTGCAGGCTGAGCTGTTCATTACTGAAAACGGCGAGCGGACAACTGTCATCGCCACGCCTGCAGTGGGCGACATGATCAATGGCATGCGGGCGCAGCGGGTTGGCAAAGACCCGGCCGGCGCGACCTGGGTTGTCCAGCTGAGGGCTTGATATGAGCTTTTCCGATGACATCCGGCGCTTCACGGCTAAGACGGTCGATGCTCACAACAAGATTACCCGCACGGCGACACTGGAGCTGTTCAGGGGCGTCATCCTCGCTACGCCAGTGGGCAACCCTGATCTGTGGAAGAACCCCGACATGGCGCCGCCAGGCTACGTCGGCGGGAGGGCGCGCGGGAGCTGGCAATGCACCGTTGGCGCTCCGGCTGGAAGTGATATCGAACGGATAGACGACAGCGGCGGCGCAACCGTGGCCGACGCAGAGAGCAAAACCCCGCAAGGCGCTGGCCAGGTAACGTTCCTGACCAGCAATCTGAGCTACATCGAGCGCTTGGAAATGGGCTGGTCAACTCAGGCTCCGCCAGGCGCCATGGTCCGCAAGAACATGGACCGCGTACAGCGCATGGTTGACGCGGCAATACGAAAAAACAGGGTGTGACGATGAGCGAAGCCAAAATCCACTCTGCGCTGGTGTCGGCCTACATCGCGTCAGGCGTCATGCCTGTGGAACGCACGGCATTCGAGGGCAAGACCTTCACGCCGCCGACCGGGCAGAGCTGGACGCGCCTAACTGCCCTGCCAACTGGCCGAGCGCCTGCCGCCCAAGGCAAGAGCGCCGCGCAGGAGTGGACCGGCATCCTGCAGATCGACGTATTCCACCCGAAGAACACCGGCCACGCCGGGCTACTGACTGACGTGGACGCGCTGCTGGCGTTCTTCGCGCCGGGCAAGCGCCTCGACTACCAAGGTCAGGGCGTACTGATCCGACGCGCTGAGCGCTCGCAGATTCGCCAAGAGGATGTCTGGCAGTCGGTCAGCGTCAGCGTCTACTGCACCGCCTGGTCATTCCCGGCTTAAGGTCCGCTGATTTCGGTCCCGTCAACGCGGTTGCCGTCTCGGCTGGTCGCGAGTAATATCATCCCAAGAAAAGGCGTGCCGCGACTCGGCAAGGCTTGGCTGGCCCCGGTGGGGCATGGCAAGGTAGGTCATGGGCCGACAACGGCATAACGAGGGCGATTCCGAAAGGGTCGCCCTTTTTGTTTCACGCGAATTTATAGCGGCCCGCCTAGTGCGGGCTTTTGCATTTCTGGAGAAAGCAAATGGCCTATGCAGTAGGTGTTTCCCAAAATACATATCTCAAGATTGAGGGTGTCGGCGGCACGCTGGACCCGGCCGTCGCCTGGATTCCGCTTCGCCTTATCACCAATGGGCTTGGCCAGTCGGTCGAGGAGTTGGAGTCCGACGAGATGCTGCCAGGTCGGCACATGGCAGAGTCCCGTAGCGGCGTTTCCAGCGTGGCCGGCGACCTTGAGGCCGAGCTGACCTACGGCACCTTCGATATGCTGCTGGAAGCGGCCTTCCACGGCACTTGGCAGGTGAAGACACGCACAGCTTCGACTCTCTCGGTCGCAGCCGCAGACGACAGCTTCAACGACTCTGCGTCGGGCTTCGTGACTGCCGGCTTCGCGGTTGGCGATGTCATCAAGGTCAGCGGCTTCGCAACTGCCGCGAACAATGGCCAGTTCAAAGTAGCCTCGGTCGCAGCCGGCAAGATCACCGTCACCGACCTGGCCGGCGCCGCCGTTACGCTGGTGGATGAGCTGGCAGGCGCCTCCGTTACGATCGCAACCGGAGGCACGCTGAAGACCGGCAGCACTCGCCGCAAGTTCGCCATCCTCAAGCACAACGAGGACATTGGCCGCTGGCTGATCTATCGCGGCTGTGAAGTCGGCACCGTGGCTATCGACTGTCCGCTGCAAGGCAAGATCGGCATCACCTTCTCCATGATCGGCACCAAGGAGGAGGCCTATGTCTTCGACGGCGTGACCGAGAGCATCGCCGATCCGACCGAAACCGTGATGATGACTACCTTCGAGGGTTCGCTGACCGAGGGCGGTACCGGCCTCAATCACGCGACCGCGCTGAACCTGTCGCTCGACAACGGCATGGAGGCGATCTACCGCCTGTTCAGCCGCGACGCCTACGACATCAAGCTCGGCCGCATCAATGTCTCCGGCAGTCTGTCCGCCTACATCGAGGACAACCGCCTGAAGGACAAGTACCTCGGCGAGACCAAGACGCCGCTGGTCGTGACCCTGACCGATGGCGAGAACAGCTATCAGATCAGCATGACCCAGGCCAAGCTGACCACATCGAGCGAAGAAGGCAGCGGCGACGATCCGATCATTCAGAACTACGACTTCCGGGCCTTCAATGACCAGGCGGTCGACACTGAGATCACCATCACCCGCATTCCGGCGTAAGGGGTTCGCATGAAACCGAGTGACTTCTTCACCCGGGCCAAGGCGAACGAGGGGGAGCGCATGCCGCTCTCCCTGCCTGACGGGACGCCAACGGATGAGTGGCTGCAGATCAGGGGTGTCGATTCCGACGAGTTCCGCCGCGCGATGGACGAGTTCCGCCGCGAGCTGCTGGTCCTGGCTTCGGTCAAGGACGAAAAGGAGCGAGCGGAGAAGACAGAGGCCGCCCGGCTCAAGTTGAATGCGGCTCTCGTCATCGGCTGGTCGCTCGAGGCTGAGTTTACCGAGGCCGCGCTGCTGGAGTTCTTGCGCGAGGCGCCCTACGTAGCCGCAGAGGTTGACCGCTTCGCCTCGGACCGCCGCCGTTTTTTTGGGAAACGCTCGACGGGCTCGCCGAAGGACTGATAGCGCACGCCGAGCATCAATTGGGACTGCTGCGACCAGCTGGCCCGAGACCGAAGAAAGGGCCGGACAAGCGCATAACCGTCCGCGCACAGCTGGAGGCTATCGCGGAGAAGACCGGCAAGCGTCCGGCTCGCCTGGATGGCCCGCCATGCCCGCCTGAACTGGCCTATGTGTGGGAGTGGTATTGCTCAGCCAGGCCTATCGGCTCGCTGGTCGAGATCAAGGCATGGGCTGATCTGTACGGGCGATCCCTGAAGCCCCATGAGATAACGATGCTGCGCCGACTGGCTGCGGTTGAGGATCGAGTGGCAGCAAGCTAACCCTGAGGGTTTCAATATGCAAAACGTCAGCTATGACCTGATTGTGTCATCGCTCTTTCGCGTCGAGGAAGGCGCGCTGTGCGGCTCTTCGGCAGAGGTTGCCATACTTGACGCGGGCGTAGAGGTTGATCGAATCACGCTGCGAGGGAAGGTTGGGCCTGGCGGTACTGGCTACCGCCGTCCATATGCAGGAAAGCCTGGGCTAACCGCAAAAATTGCTGTCGGTGATTGCAGCTTCACCTTTGCTCGTGCGGCGTGATGCCACCAACGAAGTCGTCCGTCCCGAGTTTGTGAGAGCCATACTCCACTGAATAGCCGTTGCCGAGGCGCGCCGCTTCAACCTCGGCTACGTCTTTGCTCGCGTAGATGTCAATGAAGCTCCATGGCGAGGCTTGGACAACCGCCCATCCAAGCACCCAGCCATTGTTGTCTGGGTCTTGAGGGAGATTCTTGGCGAGGCTTCTGATTGGCATAACCGTTCCTTGGATGTGCTGGGAAGGCGCAAAGCTACTACGCTGTGCCTGTGCGCAAAACTGGCATTGCGTACAGTGTGGATAGGCAAACAGGCGCGCGTGGCGAGCCAGTAGGGCGCCGATTTGGTAAAGTCGGTGCTTTCTGACAGGGAGGGGTGGGGATGTCACGAACATCTAAACTGATTGTAGTCCTCATGGTGCTGGCCATGATCGGGGCGTGGATGGCTCCTGAAAAGACCGAACAGGAACGCGCCAAAGAGGTGGCCAGGCAAGCCAAGGAGGATAGCGAGGAGGCTATCCGAGACGCACAAATGGCGGATCAGCGGCGCGACCAGCAGGACAAGTACACCGCGATCGCTACCGCAAAACGGCTCGTTACGGAAAGGATGAAAGATCCTGAGTCAGTCAATTTTGGAAAGGTGGTCCGCCGAGATAACGGCATAGTATGCGGCTATGTTAATGCCAAGAACGCGATGGGTGGCTATGTGGGAGAGAAGGGCTTCATTGTGATGGCAGGAAAGGCTTGGCTTGAAACTGATTCTGCCGATTTCGGCGAAACATGGAACAAACACTGCGCCTCATAGCGAACAGATGAAAAACGAGCCCGGCCAAGAGCTGGGCTTTTTATTGCCGAGGAAATGATGCGGCCACAAGACTTCTACATTCTGGCGAAGGCAAATACTGGGGTTCGCGTCGACCTGGATGGGCCTGGCGACCGCTGGATTCAGATCCGCTCGGTATGGTCTGACGCCTACACGCGCGCTGCTGAGCGGATGAAGGCTAATGCCATCGCAGAAGTCGCGTTACTAGCCTCTGCCCCTAGCCCGGAAGCCGCCCGGCAGATGCATAAGTGGCAGCAGAGGGCTCGACGCGCAAATTTGGTCGCGTCTCTTATCGCTGACTGGTCGCTGACCGAAAGCTGCACGGAAAGTGAAAAGTTCGCCTTGATTATCAAAAACCCAAGACTGCGAAGGCAGATTGAGGTTGTCGCAGAAAACATTCACGCCGGAGGCATAGATGGCTGAGTTCGCAAGGCTGGTTATCGCCGTCGATAGTCGACAAGTTCGAAATGCCGATCGCGATATGACTGGCATGAGCCGTAGCGCCTCCGCGCTAACTGGCGGGCTTTCTCGCATGATTGCCCCGCTTGTTTCCGTTGCGACAGCGATGGCTGCGCTAAACAAAGCTGTCACCGTACAGCGGCAGTTTGATGTCCTGAATGCCGGCCTTGTCACTGCGACCGGCAGCAGCGAAAAGGCTGCCCTGGCATTCGAGGCTCTGCAGGACTTCGCAGCAAAAACGCCTTACTCACTGGACCAGGCGGTAGAGGGCTTCACCAAGCTTGTCAACCTTGGCCTGACTCCATCTGAAAAGGCGCTCATGTCGTACGGCAATACGGCCTCTGCGATGGGGAAAGATCTGTCGCAGATGATCGAAGCGGTTGCCGATGCTTCAACCGGCGAGTTTGAGCGACTGAAAGAGTTCGGCATCAAGGCCGAGGCCCAGGGCAATCAGCTCAGCCTGACGTTTCAGGGCACAACCACCACAATCGGAAACAATGCCGCTGAGATCGAGCGGTACCTGACCGGCCTCGGTGAAAATGAGTTTGCGGGAGCAATGGCTCAGCGCATGGAGACGCTCGACGGCGCGATCTCTAACTTGGGTGACTCCTGGGATACGACATTCCGCCTCATCAACGAGGCTGGGCTTGGCGATGTAATGGAAGAATCGGTGCGGGGGGTGATTGCCGCACTGGATGAACTGAATGCTTCCCTGGCGTCGGGCGAGCTTGAGGGTTACCTAGGTGCTATAGGTGGGAAGTTTGATGGTTTTGGCAGGGATGTCGATACAACATTCGACATTCTCTCCGAGCTGATCGCAGACAGCACAGGGCGTTGGGAGCCGCTGCTGCGGAAAAATGTCGACAACATGATCGCGACATTCCGGGATTTCCCGGAAAACGTCCGCGCATTCATCCAGATAATGACCGTCGAAGTGCTGGCGGGGTTCGACCGCGTCACAGCTTATGCGCGGGCATTCAATGACGGCATCAACGCCGTGTTCTCAAATGACACATGGGATGGCGTCGGCGCACGCCTGGAGCAAGAGCTTTCAGTTATTGATTCAGCTCGCGAGGAAAGCCTTACGGGCATCATGGCTGAGCGAGACGCGGCTCTTGCGTCTTTCGATTCCCAAATCGAAGCGGCCGACGAACTACGCAAGACTTACGACGAGCTTCAGCAGGCAAGAGCAGGCCAGGGCGTTGACCGGCTGGAGCAGTTCGGTGTGGGTGGCAGCGGGAACGATGGCAGAAGCGGGAGCGCTGCTGAGGCGAAGAAGCTCGCTGACGCATACGCTTCGCTTGTAGGCGGACTGGAGCGCCAGATCGCTTTGCACGGACAATCCGGCGAAGCGGCTCGCATCAACTACGAGCTGACCAAGGGATCTCTTCAGGGCATCGTAGGACAGCAGGCTACCTATCTGATGGGCCTTGCCAAGGAGCTTGACAACAAGCAGGCGCTTACCGAACAAGAACAACTCCGCATCGACATCCTGCGCGAGTCAGGCCAGCTGCGCGCCGCCAACGATGCTCAGTTCCAGCTTGAGTATGCCGAGAAGATCGCCGAGTACGAGCGACAGGGCAACGTCGAGGCGCTGCAGCGGCTTGAAACGCTGCGCCGCATTCGTGAAGTGCAGATGAATGCCGATCAGACGCCCGGGACGGTTGAAGGCGTCACCAAGGCGCCGAACTCCGGTGTCGTCTCGCCAGAAATCGGCGGTGCCGCTAGCGAGTTCATGCGCCTGCAGGAGCAGGCCACGCAGCTTGAGGAGTGGCGGGCGACAGAGCTTGAAAAGCAGCGCGGATTCCTTGAGGCGAAGGCGATCAATGAAGAGCAGTACGCCGAGCGCATCCGCAACATCCAGGAGCAACACCAGCAGCAGGTCGAGCAGCTCGAGCAGGCCCGCTATCAGGTCTCGCTGTCCAGCGCGACGGATCTGTTCGGCAACCTGGCCGATATCACCGCGCAGTTCGCCGGCGAGCAGTCCGGTATCTACAAGGCGATGTTCATCGCGCAGAAAGCTTTCGCTATCGCGCAATCGATGATTGCCATTCAGCAGGGCATTGCCTTGGCTGCGGCCAACCCGTGGCCGCTGAACCTTGGCGCAATGGCGTCCGTTGCAGCTGCGACTGCTGGCCTGGTGAGCAACATCAGCTCAATCGGCCTATCCGGCATGGCTCACGACGGTATCGACTCGGTTCCTAAGGAGGGCACATGGCTGCTCGACAAGGGGGAGCGAGTGGTAGACCGCAGGACTAACGCTGACCTCAAGGAATACCTGGCTGGCAATGGTGGCGGCGGTGGCGGAGCTGCTCCGCAAATTACGATCCAGGCGCCGGTCACTATCGAGGCTCAGTCCGGCGCTAGCGCAGAAGAGGCCAGGCAATTTGGCCGCGAGGCGGCAGGGGCTATGACGGCGACGGCAATGAGTGTGCTTGAGAAGGAGTCCCGGCCCGGCGGACTGCTTTGGAACCTGTATGGAGCAGGACGATGATTGAGACCTTCGACTTTCCGATCGACAACTCGGCCTCCATCGACGTGTCCCAGCGGGCGCTGCGTACTGACTTCGGTGACGGGTACACGCAAGAGGCCGGTGACGGCATCAATACCCGCTCCGAGGCCTGGCGGATCTCGGCCATGGGGCACTGGGAATCGGGCCGGGGTATGCCGGTCAAGGCGATGGCCGAGTTTCTGGATCGTCAGGGCGGCTACCAAGCATTCGAGTGGGTCACTCCGCTCGGTGCGACGAAGCTGTTCAAGTGCCGGTCCGGTTACAGCCTCACATCGAAGGGGGCGGGCTATTTCCAGCTGTCGGCCAGCTTTGAGGAGGTGCATGCGACATGACGTTAGCGACAGACGTTCAACGCCTGGAGCCGGGCCAGATCGTGACGCTCTACACCCTAGACGCCGAAGCGATTGGCGCGGAGGTCTACCACTTCCACAGCCACGACGCCGGCCCGATCAGCTTCAAGGGCGTGCAGTACGACCCGTGGCCGCTTGAGGCTAGCGGGTTCGAGATGAGCGGCAGCCGCAACCCGTCGCCGAGCCTGAAGATGGGCAACGTCGGCGGGTTCATCACGGCGCTGTGCCTGGAGTTCGACGACATGGTTGGCGCCAAGCTGACCCGCCGCCGGACGCTGGCCAAGTACCTGGACGGAATGCCAGACGCTGACCCGGACGAGGAGTTTCCGCCGGAGATCTGGTTCATCGAGCAGAAGGTCGGCGAGACATCCGAGGCGGTGGAGTTTGAGCTGGCGAGCGCGATGGACTTCCAGGGTGTTCAGCTGCCGCGGCGGCAGATCATCGCGAACCACTGCCCATGGCGGTACCGGAGCGCGGAATGCGGCTACACCGGCCCGCCAGTGGCGGATGAGTACGACATCATCACGACGGATGCGGCGCGGGACAAATGCGGCAAGCGGCTGCAGAGCTGCAAGATTCGCTTTGGTGAGAATGGCGTGCTGAATTTCGGCGGATTCGCCGCAGCCGCCCTCACGCGGTAACCATTCCAGTTACACACAGGCCCACTTCGGTGGGCTTTTTTGTGGGTGCATATCATGCGACTACCAGCAGCGGCCAAGCGGCACGCCGAGTCCTGCTACCCGGTCGAATCGTGCGGCTTGATTGTGGACGGCCAGTACCGCCCGTGCCGGAACGCGGCTTCTACGCCATCCGAGCACTTCATCATCGACCCGGCCGACTACAAGGCAGCCATGCGCGAGGGAGAGGTTCAGGCGGTGGTCCACAGCCACCCGGACTACCCGGCCCAGCCCAGCGTTGCGGACCGGGTCGCCTGCGAGGAGTCTGGCCTGCCCTGGGCAATCATTCCGGTGGATCAGGGCAAGGCGGGGAAGCACGTCTGGCTTGAGCCAGAAGGCTGGCAGGCTCCGCTGATCGGGCGTGAGTTCGTCCATGGGGTGCATGACTGCCTGTCGATCGTTCTCGACTTCTACCAGCGCGAAATGGGCATCGGCCTCGGCCATTACGAGCGCGAGGACGGCTGGTGGGATCAGGGGAAGGACTACTACCGAGAGCTGCTGCCAAAGGCCGGCTTCCGTCAGGTGAGCAACCTGCAGCACGGGGACGTTGTGCTGATGCAGATTCGGTCCCCGGTACCGAACCACGCTGGCATTTATCTCGAGTCGGGCGTGCTGGCTTCCGAGCCAGAGCACTACCCGGCCCCGCAATCAATCCTCCATCACCTCTACGGGCGCGACTCAAAGCGCGACCCGTATGGCGGCTATTGGCTGGAAAAGACAGTGAGTATTTGGCGCCATGAAACTCAAGACAATCAGGCTCTACGGGAAGCTGGGGGCTAAGTTCGGCCGCGTTCATCGCCTGGCCGTAGCGAATGCCGCCGAAGCCGTGCGGGCGCTGTGCGTAATGCTGCCCGGCTTCGAGAGCCACATGTCCAATGCCCCTGGTGGCTACGCGGTGTTCTACGGCCGCGAGAATGTCGGCGCTGAGGCGCTGGGGCACCCAGCCGGCAAGGACGACATCCGGATCGCGCCTATTCCGGCCGGCGCCAAACAGGGCGGGCTGTTTGCTGTGATCGTCGGCGTCGTCCTTGTGGTGGCCGGCGCAATCACGGCCAACCCGGCGCTGATGATGGCAGGCGCCGCCATGGCAATCGGCGGGGCAGTGATGATGCTCTCTCCGCAGCCAAGCGCCGCAGAGTCAGCCGACTCGGCCAACAACCGTTCCAGTTACGCATTCAACGGCCCGGTCAACACTGAGGCCCAAGGCAACCCTGTGCCGCTGCTCTACGGCGAATTGATCGTCGGGTCTGCGGTGATTTCTGGCGGCGTTTACGTTGAGGATCGGGCATGACAGCAATGATCAAGGGCGCAAAGGGCGGCAGCTCAAAGCCACGCACCCCCAAGGAGTCGCCGGACAGCCTCGTCAGCATCGCCTATGCCCGCCTGATCGACCTCATATCCGAGGGCGAAATCTACGGGCTCGTCAACGGCTCGGCGTCCATCTACTTGGACGAAACTCCGGCCTCGACCAGCGGCGGCTCGTCCTTCAGCGGCTTTAGCTGGGAGCAACGTACCGGCAGCCAGGATCAGTCCTACCTGGCCGGCTTCCCGCAGGTCGAGAACGAGATCAACATCGGCGTTGAGCTGCAGGCCTCTGCGCCTTGGGTGCGGTCAATCACAAACGCTGACCTGTCTGCGGTTCGGATCAACTTCACAGTGCCACGCCTGGCAAAGCAGAACACCAGCAACGGCGACACTACCGGCTACCGGGTTGACTACGCCATTGACGTAGCGATTGGCCTTGGCGCTTACCAAGAGGTGCTGACAGGCGCCTTCAACGGCAAAACCACTGGCGGCTATGAGCGTTCCGTGCGGATTGACCTGCCGGAAGGCTCTGGCGGCTGGCGTGTGCGCGTGCGCCGGCTGACCCCGAACAGTACGTCGTCGGCCATCGCAGATACGGTAAACATCAAGTCGTTCACCGAGATCATCGACGCCAAGTTCCGCTATCCGAACTCGGCCATCGTTGGCGTCTCCTTCGATGCGGAAGCGTTTGGCGGGTCGGTGCCGCGCCGTGGCTACCATGCCCGCGGCCGGATCATTCGCGTGCCGAGCAACTATAGCCCGGAAACTCGCACCTACACCGGCATCTGGGACGGCACGTTCCAACTGGCGTACAGCAACAACCCGGCGTGGATCTACTACGACCTGCTGCTGCACCCGCGCTATGGTCTCGGTGACCGCATCGATGCAAGCCAGGTGGACAAGTGGGGGCTGTACCAGATCGGCCAATACTGCGACCAGCTGGTCAGCGATGGGAAAGGCGGGCAGGAGCCGCGCTTCGTCTGCAACCTCTACCTGCAGAAGCGCGCTGATGCCTACAAGGCGCTGCAGGACATCGCAGCAGTGTTTCGCGGCATCACCTATTGGGGCGCCGGCCAGGCGATCGTCTCGGCCGACATGCCAGCTGACCCGGTCTACACCTACACCAACGCCAACGTCAAAAACGGCAAGTTCAGCTACAAGGGCAGCAAGCGCAGCACCCGCTACAGCGCCGTTCTGGTGGGCTGGAACGATCCGGCCGACATGTATCGCCGCAAGGTCGAGTACGTGCAGGATGACGACGCCATCGCTCGTTTTGGTGTTCAGACTACCGAGATCACGGCGCTCGGCTGTACGTCGCAGGGACAGGCGCAACGTGCCGGCCGCTGGGCGCTGCTGACCAACCTGCTTGAGACGGAGACGGTCACGTTCTCTGTCGGGCTTGACGGAATCCGTGCGCGCCCAGGTCAGATCATTCGAGTGGCTGACAATGCTCGGGCTGGGCGCCGGATTGGCGGCCGGTTGAGCGCTGCAACGACGACCGTCATCACCGTGGACAAGGTCGAAGGCGTGCAGAGCGGCGACGAGCTGACCTGCATCCTGCCAAGCGGAGTCGCGCAGACCCGCGGCATAGTCGCGGTAGACGGGAATCAGCTGACTGTCGCGCCTGCATTCGACGCAGCGCCTGTCGCGCAGAGCGTGTGGGCTTGGGAATCGACCAGCCTGGCGGCCCAGCGCTACCGGATTGTCAGCATCGCCGAGTCTGGTCCGCTGGAATATGCCATCACGGCGAGCAAGTACGTCGAGGGCAAACACGCCGCAGTCGACAGTGGGGCGATCATCAGCCAGCGCCCGATCACGGCAATCCCCTCCAGCGTGCAAGCAGCGCCGCAGAACATCCGCGCTATCAGCGACTGGATGATCGAGCAGACCCTGGCTGTCACCACAATGACGATCCTTTGGGATGCAGCGCCGGGCGCCACCCGCTACGACGTGGAGTGGAAGCGCGGCGATGGGGCCTGGGTCTATGCAGGGCGCGTTGGCGGTACCGAGATTGACGTGGTCGGCATCTACGCCGGTACCTACCAGATCCGCGTCCGCGCACTGAACAGCCTGGACGTGGTGAGCCCGTGGGGCTACAGCGAGGCGATCGATCTGGCCGGCAAGGCCGTAACCCCGCCCGCAGTGGCTTTCCTGAATGCCGTGCCTGAGGTATTCGGCATCCGTCTGGAGTGGGGGTTTCCCGCCGGCGCAGAAGACACGCTGCGCACCGAGATTCAGTATGGATCGGCGCAAAGCGAGCAGGACGCGCTGCATCTCGGCGACTACGCCTATCCGGCCAACACGCACACCATGACCGGCCTGGCCGCTGGCGTGACGTTCTGGTTCCGGGCTCGGCTGATCGACAGGACCGGCAACATTGGCCCGTGGTCTGGCTGGGTGATGGGCCAGTCCAGCGCAGACGCGACGGCAATCCTTGAGTACATCACTGGCCAGATCAGCGAAACCGAACTCGGGCAGAACCTGCTTGCTCGGATCAACCTGATCGATGGCGATGGCCCTGGCTCGGTCAATGACCGTATCAGGGAGCTTGCCGACGCGATCGAGTACTCGCCGAACAATGCCTATCTGGCCGGTGATTCGGTTCGCGATGGGCAGCGGCTGTATCAGGCCAAGATCGACGTGCCGGCCGACCCGTATGGCGCGAACGCCCCGCCGAATGCGACCTACTGGCTCGACGTCGGGCAGGTGGTACAGTCGGCGAACGGCCTTGCGCTGCAGGTCGAGCAGAACACCGCCAGTATCGAGGAAATCGACGGCGCTATTACTGCTCAGGCCTCCACTCTGGAGGCGCTGCAGGCAACCTGGCGCGACGATGACGGAGAGGGTGAGCTGGCGGATGCGCTGCGCGGATGGCAAACGCAGGCTCAGTACGCGCAGGAGGTCAAAACCCGCGCGTCTCAAAGCGAGGCTTCGGTTGAGCGAGACACGCTGCTCGGCGCTGACCTGGCGAGTAACGCGGCCCGGCTGTTAATCGAGGAGCAGACCCGCGCCTCTGCTGACTCGGCTCTGTCACAGCAGATCACAACGCTTACCGCAACGGTGAACAACGACATCCGCGCAGCCTTGCAGTCAGAGGCGACCGCGCGCGCCAATGCTGACAGCGCTCTGGGACAGCGCATAGATACCACCCAGGCATCGGTAGGGCAGAACTCGGCGGCGATCCAAACTACGCAACAAGCAGTTGCCAGCCTGAATGGCGATCTGTCCGCGATGTACTCGGTGAAGCTGCAGCTGACCCAGGATGGCAAGTACTACGCCGCAGGCATGGGGCTTGGTATCGAGAACACGCCTCAGGGGATGCAAAGCCAGGTGCTGTTCCAGGCTGATCGGTTTGCAGTGATCAACACCGCCAATGGGGTGATCAGCACGCCGTTCGTGATTCAGGGAGGCCAGGTGTTCATCAACTCGGCGGTGATCGGTGATGCATCAATCACCATGGCCAAGATCGCGGACGCTCTGCAGTCCACGAACTACGTGGCCGGGCAGCAGGGGTGGCGCCTGGACAAGGCCGGCACCTTTGAAATCAACGGCAGTGTGGCAGGGCAGGGGCGCATGCAGATGACGAACAGAGCGCTGAAGGTGTTCGACGCGAACAATGTACTGCGCGTGCAGCTTGGGGATTTGACCGCATGAGCGATGGACTAAAAGTGCTAGACGAGAACTCTAAAGTTCTCGTCGACACCTCTACATATACGGTTAAGGATATAAAGAGGGTCCGCGTGACGGGAACTGGAAACCACCGGCAAACCTATTCAATACCTGAAATTAAAGCAGATTCTATCGTTGTGGTTACGAGGGTTAGCGCGGCAGTTGGAAGTCTGCCTGCGGCAACATGGAACGACGGAGTTCTGACCTTGTTAGTTTCTCAGTCAGGCGTTCAATACAATGTTTATGTGATGGGCTGATATGTTTGGATTCCGCTCTTTAAACGATTCAAATATTATGCAGATTTCTGACGAGCACCCAATTCTTGCAGTGATCGGCCAGGGAGTTTTGCCCGCTATGGCAAATATCCTGTCCAGCACGTCAGCGACCTATGCGCAGCCAGTGCTTACGGCTGAGCCGCCTATGGTGTTTATCAAGCCACGCGCCGCGTTTATCGGCTCGATACTGATCCACAGGGGTGCGCCAGGGAATTGGACCGGTTTTACTATAGATAATAGTAGTAGAGGAGTCGGCGGCTCTATCCCAGGGCTCGGATCATTAGGCGCGGCCGACTATTTTATCGCTCACTTTGATGCGGCGAAGCCAAGAATAGGGTACGGGCTTTTTGTACAGGACGGCGTAGCTAAAGCTTGTTATTCATCGAATGATATTCCAGTTAAGCTGCTCGGCGGCTCCGTAAGTGGCGGCTGGGGTGGCTCGACGGGATTTTCAACAACAACCGGATACTACTATGCTGGCTACAGGCACGCATGGATAGGCGGGAGCGATAGTTATATTCTGGCAAACTCTATCTGGGGCGGCACGCATAATACGGGAGTGTCTTTCCCATTTATGTCGTCTGGCTTTAAACAGGGGGATCGCAGCTTTGTTTATGCCTATGCAGATGCTAGCGACTCCGCGCTTGGTGGTCCGCCGATCAACGGCCGCACCTTCTTTGCTGCAGTCATCTGAACTGCCGCCCGCTCGTTTCCTGCTAGGGCATCGTCTGCCGGTGGAGAACCGCTAGGCAGCCGTTATAACCAAGGGGCGGGCTTGCATCTTTGGCGGCCTGTGAGACAACGCAGCAGGATCGTGACAGGCGCTCGCTTGCCGCTCGGTTTCTTGACCGGCGGCAAGAATTCTACTGTTCATCTATACAGTATTTTAGGTTGCTGCAGATACAATGCGCAGAGCCGATGTTGGGGAGGATGACCCATGGAAGACGCAGCACAGAGTGACAATGTTTATGCGCTGGCCCGCGCCCGCGCGACAGCGGTAATCCGCTGATCTTCGAGGACGACAGGGACACGATAGAGGCTACGCGGGACTACTGCGCGAGCTGGTCAGGCTGGGATCGCTGGACGCCGAAGCGCTGCGCGGGTGAGTACTGGCGTTGCAGGCTGTTCATCGCCTGATTCAAAAACTTTGCAACTTACGACCCGCCGAGTGCGGGTTTTTTATTGCCCAAATAAAGGAAATGCCAATGTGGTATTCGGCAGGAACAGTGGCCGTCACGGCCAACAGTGCGACAGTCACCGGAACTGGCACGGCATTTAGCGCCAATGCCCGTGTCGGCGATGCGTTTCGCGGCCCAGACGGGCGCTGGTACGAAATCACCAATATCGCCAGCGCGTCGGTGATCAGCATCTCGCCAGCCTATCAGGGCGACACGGCTACAGGTCAGACGTACGCCATCGCGCCGATGCAGGGCTACGTCAAAGAGTCGGCTGACCGGCTGCGGCAGCTTGTAGATCAGTTCGGGTCGCAGCTCGCGGCGTTGCAGCCGTGGGCGTACGCGCCGACACTGGACGCTGCGCAGACGGCATTCGGTATGTCAGCCTCGGGCAAGGCGGTTGCAACAGGCACGGCGGCTCAGGCGCGTACGGCACTTGATACACCCAGCGCAACCACCCTCAAACAAGCATCCCCCTCAATCCTCATCGTCGACCAACTCCGCCGCTCTGTCGAAGCAGCCACTGGCGGTCGGCAAACCGTGCTGTACACAGCCAAGGGCCAGCCCAGCCACATGTACGTGCTGCCGCGCTTCACCTGCGAGGACGTTGCGCCGGGCGGTGAGTTGGGCACGGGCACGCACCCGGCATTTCTGTTCAATGGCGTGGCCGCTCAGGAGATTTTCGTCGGGGCGCACCTTGCTTCCGAGGTTGCCGGCGAGGCTGTCAGTCGACCCTTTGTCGATCCGCGCACATCGTTGAACTTTGACCAGTCACGCGCCCTCTGCCAGGCCAGCGGTCCCGGCTGGGATCTGATGAGTAACCTCGACTGGGCGGCGATTGCGCTCTGGTGCATGGCGAACGGGTACGAGCCGCTGGGCAATACTAACTGGGGGCGCCATCACACCAAGCGCTGGGAGACTGCGCGCCGTGTTGACACCCTGCAGCCGGGCGAGGCAGCCGGCACAGGCCGAACTTTGACCGGCTCCGGCCCGGCAAGCTGGGCGCACGATGGCACGCCCGCCGGCATCCAGGATCTGGTCGGCAACGTCTGGGAGTGGGTCAGCGGGATGAAGATGATCAACGGTCGCGCCTGGCTTGCTCCTGATAACGGGCGGCTCACCGAGAGCCAGTTTGTCGATAGCGGTTTCGATATGCCCACCACAATGGTGTTCTCAGCGGCGCCCGCAGCAGGGGCCAGCGCACTGGTAAAGCAGTCCCTGATTGCCCCAGCTTCGGCCTCTCTCGCTCCGCAGGGCCACCTGTACACCGATCTGACGGCTGAGCGCCTGCCGCTCCGTGGCGGCGCTTGGAACTCTTCGTCCGGTTCCGGGCTGGGCGCGTTGTACCTCGCCCACGCCCGCGCGCTTGCGGACCGCGCTGTCGGCTTCCGTCCCCGCTTTCGCGCTCTGTAATCTGCCTTTCAGGCTTCTGTCAGGCCTGGCGATAGCCGGGCCGTAAGGATTTAACGTGCCACAGCAAGACTTGCAGATTCGCCTCAAGGTCGAGGCGATGATTCAGTACGCCTATGCGCCGCTGCGCAACTTTCCAAAATCAGAAAAACATGTGCTGTCGGCTGAGATTCGGCAGAGCATGTTTCGGCTGCTGCGCCTCGTGATCGTAGTCAATCGGCGGTATCTATATGTGCGCCCAAGTGATGCGCTTTGCTGCATTAAATACTGACATCTTGTGCACACGGGGGTAGTCCACTGCGACGGAGTTTATCTCTTCTCCCGCCTCATATCGGGATCGTATGGCAAGCACATCCGACTCCGTGAGCTTGGCCCGACCATTTCGGGAGCCTTCAGCGTAGTTACCGTTATGCCGAAACGCGTCATAAACATTCTCTTTAACCGTCCCGTACTTCAGGTTGGCGAGGGAATTATTCAGCGATTTTCCGTCAAGGTGCCGTACCACGACGTTTCTGGGTTGGATTCCTTGCCAGCACTCAAGCATGAATCGGTGCACGGAAACCAGTTTTGTGCTGCCGCCTTGTGTCACTCGGCACTTCCTGTAAGGAGGCGTGTATTTTGGCTGTACGACGAATTGAGCAACAGCAACCCAGTGATCCGCTCTTGCTGCCGGGCCTGAGCGAGGGAGTCCGCGACGCGACACGGCTGGACGGCAAAAGACGCGCCCGTCAGTGCTTGTGGCGTAACAAGTAAATACAGGATGGGTGGCTACATTGACAGTCATTCCGTCCACTTCAATTTCCATTGCGCGATCTCGCTTTAAGGTAGATATATATACAAGTATATCACCATGACTTTTACCTATCCATTCAGGAGAGCAACATGACACAGCCAGTAGAAGATGAAGGCCCGATTGAATCCCATGCCGACTGGGCGCTCAGCGAAATCGAGCGCCGCCGCCGCGCGGCCTACGCCGACCCCGTCAGCGGCAGCGACCTGCACTTTGCCGAGGCCAGCCGGCTGGAGGCCATGGGTGACGCCGAGGGTGCCGCCGCAGCAAAACAGCGTGGCATTGCGCGGTATCAGCAGATTCAGGACTCGCACCCGTACCCCGTCGAATAATTCGGCCTCAGTTATTCAGCCCGCCACTGAGCGGGCTTTTTTCGCCTGGAGTAAATGGAATGACCCTCTCTGAAATACGGGAGCGAGCCATAGCGCCCGCTCTCGCGACCCGCTTTGCCTGGAGAAAACTATGACCCTCGGACAAAAACAGCGTGCGTTCACTCAGATGATCGCGCGGTTGATCGACTTCGCCTATGCGAATGGCTACGAGCTGACATTTGGTGACGCTTACCGCGACCCGCGGGTACACGGGGCCGTTGGGGAGAAGAAATCGTACAGCTCGGCCGTCTCCTTGCACAAAGAGCGCTTAGCTGTTGACTTCAACCTGTTCAAGGGCGGCAAGTACATGACCGCCAGCGAGGACTACCGGGAGCTTGGCGAGTTTTGGGAGTCGATCGGTGGCACCTGGGGCGGGAGGTTCAACGACGGCAACCACTTCTCGCTCGAACACGGTGGGCGCAAATGACCGCCTGGCTGAAGTTCGTGCCCAGCTGGGCCTGGTGGGTGCTGGCTCTGGCCGTTGTGGCCGGCGGTCAGCAGATCCGGGTGCTATCGGCGCAGTCTGACGCCGCGCAGGCGCAGGCCGATCTTTCAGACTACCGCACAGAAGTCAGCGAGCGCGACCGCCGTGCCGCGCTGTTCGTCATTCAGGAAAACCAGCGGCGCCAGGCCGCTACGGAGAAAGCAGATGCAGAGGCACAGGAACAACTGGCTGCAGCGCGTACTGACGCTGAGCGCGCTGGCAGTGCTCTTGAGCGGCTGCAGCAGCGCCTCGCCGCAGCTGAGCAACGCAGTCGTGACGCCGGCAATGCCATCACTGCCCAGCTCAGCCAGGCAGCCGAAGGCGCCGCCCGAGTGCGAGCCGACGTGCTCGGCAGGGTTGGAGAGGCTGCTGAACTCTATGCTGGAGTCGCCGACGAGCGAGGAGTAGCTGGGTCTGCGTGTGAGCGGGCCTATGATTCTGTGAGGAATGAATAGAGTTCATGGGTTCAGGTGGGGGAAAAGTGGGGGAGCCATTCCCCCAAATATCGCCTAGCCACCCCATAGGGTAGTGCGGTAAGGCGCTAAGAATGCGGTGTTCAGGTTTGTGCGGTTTGGTGCGGCGGGTGTGCTAAACGGATTCGAAATCCGTTGTATCCGCAAGGGTACCTAGGGTTCAAATCCCTATCTCTCCGCCACTAACACAGTGAAATCAAGGGCTTGGCGGGTTTCGACCTCCAAGCCCTTTTTCTTTGGTGCGCAGATTGGGGGAGCTACGGGGGAATGGCTTCGCTTGACGCTCCCCTACGCTCCCCCATAGATTCCCCCGCATGGCCTATTTCGAGAAGCGCGGAAGCTCCTGGCGTGCCCAGGTTCGCCGCAAAGGATATCCAACCCTATCAGCCACCTTTGACACCAAGGCAGAAGCCCAGCGATGGGCTGCCGAGATCGAAGGGGATATGTCGCGTGCTCGGTTCGTGGATATACGCGAGGCCGAAAGCACGACACTGGCCGAGGCGCTGAAGCGGTACCGGCGCGAGGTAAGCGATCACAAGAAGGGTGAGAAGCAAGAGGGCGTCCGCATAAAGCGGTGGATGGAAGATCCGCTGGCGGAGAAGTCGCTGGCCTCGCTCAAGTCTTCAGACCTGGCCGCCTGGCGTGATGAAAGGCTGAAGGAGGGGAAATCCACCGCAACGGTTCGCCTGAACCTGGCCATCATCAGCCACCTATATACAGTGGCCGCGAAGGAGTGGGGGATTGAAGGGCTGGTAAACCCATGCCGGAACCTGCGGATGCCCGCCGGCAGCAAGTCGCGCGATCGCCGCCCGACCAGCGATGAGCTGAGCCGGATATATGCCGAGGCTGCGAAGATTCACCACGAGCTGCCGGTCATCATCGAACTGGCAGCCGATACGGCCATGCGCAGATCCGAGCTGGTACTGCTGCGGCGCGACCAGATCAAAGGAAAGGTCGCGCACCTTGAGGACACGAAGAACGGATCTCGCCGGTTGGTACCGCTCTCGAGTCGTGCGCGCAAGCTGCTGGACGAACTGCCGAAGCAGATCAATGGCCGCGTGTTCTCCCTGTCGCCTCAGTCCGTGAGCAACTACTTCCCACGCGCCTGCAAGGCTGCCGGCGTGGTCGGGCTGACCTATCACGATCTGCGCCACGAGGCCACGAGCCGCCTGTTCGAGCGCGGCTTCACGATGATGGAGGTGAGCGCAATTACTGGCCATAAGTCTCTCGGCCAGTTGCGCAGGTACACTCACCTGTCGCCGCACGACCTTGCGGACAAGTTGGGCTAGAGTACGTGAGCCCACGTCTTACCAAGAATGATTTTGCTTACTTGTGATTTTGGTAGCCCGAATTCCTCACATATCCTCGCCTGAATTGCGCCTGACCGATATCGGTTCTTGATTGCCCCCACCAGCTCTTCGGTTAACTTTGATGTGCTAACCCGCGAGCCGCGAGCCATGTTCCGCCCTCGCGCGAATGATCGCTGCATGTTTACCAGCTTCGACACCGGCTCAAGATTGCCTATGGAGTTGTCGTCTTTGATGCCGTTTATATGGTCTATCTCTTCATCACAGCCTAACGGCCTTACAAATGCCGCATAGACAAGGCGATGAGATAAAAAGGCTCTCGACTTCCCGTCCTTGCGCAGCATGTATTTGATGTAGCCATCGGTCGTGTATCTTGGCTTAAGGATCATGCCGGCCATGCGTCCTCGGCCGCCGATATCAACTCTTGTCCGGCCAATCGACGAGATTGAATAAATCCCCTCATAGCCTGGTATAGGCTTCCATTGCTCATCCATCACGCTACACCCCGCAACTTTGGCGGCTCGCGCCGCTTCCTGCCAACCTTCGGCGCCTTGTGTTCGCCGCTCTCATATTCCCGCAAGAACCTGCGGACCGACTCTGTACGCCAGCAATGCCGCACGCCCTGCTTGAATCCAGGCGGCAACCAGGTTGCCCCGTCACGGATAGCAGAGCGTATCGCGCATTCTGTTCGGTTCAGCATCTTCGCCAGTTCTGGCACATGCAAAATTTCAGGCTCCATCTCTCACCCCCTCACCGTTACGCCGGCTGCTATCGCCTTGTCTGTGTGCATGTCTATCTCCTGCTGCGTGTTGGGTTAGGCGGCAACGCGCCGAATGATTGGAAGAAGCTGGCCGAGGTCGGAACGCTCCAGGGCGGCGACATTGGCCAGCCCGTAAGCCACCAAGCAGATTGGCGCGCCCGAGTTGAACGCTGCCCGACTGCCGTCTACGCGGTGGAAGTGTGGCCGGCCTTGTAGGAACAGGACGGCATCAGCTGCGCCCCATACCGACTCGAAGAACATGGCCGTCTCAGTGCGCGCCGGTATCAGCGCAATGCCATTGCCGTGGGCGGCCAGCTTGCGCATCCACTTGGTTGCCTCACGGCCAAACGGCGGATTCATCCAGACTCGGCCTTGCCACACTTGCGACAGGCCGTCGTCTTCTTTGCAGTAGTGCTTGGCCGCGGTCGGCCAGGGACGGCGCGACTCGTGCGGAGAGCATGGATCAAGATCGAACTGCCCGAGCGCGGCTAGAATTTCTGGCGGCGTCAGCCATTCATCGGTGCCCATGACGGGCGACTGGTGTCCTGACATGGACATAGCAAATCCTCCCCGCCGACTCTCGCCGGCAGGCTGTGTGTTTGGGTGGGGTTAGGGGGTGGTTAGTGGCGCATCATTCCGCCTACTTGGCGGCAAGGGCTGTGTTGATCTGGTCGACCAGGGCGTCCATAGCCGCGTAAACGCCCTGTCGGTAGTCAGGCGCGTGCGAATGGCCGATACCATCCTTCATCCGCACGGTGATGGTTTGGCTGCTCTGGTTGATCTTCAGTTCTGATATCTGGTCAGCAGCCACGTAGCAGCCGTCATTCAGCTTGATCATTCGACTCATTTCTCACCGTCCTTGGCCCAGCCCATGACCTTGTGCTTCAGGAAGTCGCCAGCGCGGGCAGCCACGGCGCAGTGCTCCTTGGTAACGCCGTAGGTGGTGACGTGCTCGCCGTGCGGATCAGGATCGTCGCCGACCTTGCGAGCCACGATGATCACTTGGTCGTAGCCGTACTCTTTGGCGATGCGCTCGGCAGCTGAAATTGGGATTGGCTTCATCATTCACGCCTCCCTCGCAGCCATGGCGGCATCGATGCGTGACAGCCATTCATTGGCCTGCTCCAGGGTTGTGATACCGTGCGCTTCTGCCTCGCGCCTGGCTTCGATGTGCGCTTTTTCGAAGTTGTGATCGTTCCATACAAAGGCGAGCCACAAGAGGCGTCGCGCCATCGATTCCCGTGCAGTGTGCTCATTCCGCAGCGCCTCGATCTCAGCGCATAGCTGGTCGATCTCGCTCTTTCGGTGCTTCGTGCCATCGTTCCGCCCCTTGTCATAGCCCGACTGCCAGCTATTCGCATCGGACTGCAGAGCCTTGACCTGCTCCCGCAGCCTATCGCGCTCGGTCTTCAGCGCGCGGATGTTTGCGTGCACATTCCCGACATCAGGGTCGCCGTTTTCATCCGGTGCAAACTCGCTGGCGTAGGCCATGCGCGCCGCTGCGAGCCTATCCCGCTCGGCGGTCACGGCTGACAGGGCGGCACCCATGCGGCGCACGATCTCCTCGACCTGCTGCACGCGCGGCTCCTCGTCCGCGCTTACGTCGAGCCGGTCCAGCAGGTGCAGGGCCATCCACGCATCGCTGCCCATCTCGACTGGCCCTTTCGCCTCTGCGGGCTGTTCAAGAATGGCGCGCAAATCTTCCGCCACCGAACCTTCAACGCAGCCACCACCTGGTGCGTGTACCTCAAGCCATGTCGCTGCGCTGTCCAGCAGATCCAGATCAACCAATACCTTACTCATGGCTTTCTCCTTGGGTTGATAGGGCGGCGCGGATGGCGTCACGGTCGGCGGTGACTTCGTTTCGCCCGCACGAATGGCCTGACTCGCACTCGCAGCAATTCAGCTCAAGCCAGTCAGTCAAGCGGCGCTCGATTCGCTCCAGGCGTGTGCGGGGAAGGGATAGCCCACTCGGCTCCGGCTGCGGGGCGGTCTGCGCGATGGGTGGGGTGTTCAGCAACTCGACGTCCTCCAAGGCTTCGTTGTAAGCCATCCCGGCGCGCTTGCTTTCGGGATCAAGAAGGCCGTCCAGGTTCTTGCGCTGCGGCAACCGGATAGGCTGCTGCTCGGTCTGCGCGGGGCGTGCTGAGAGGGCGGCGCGGATAACCAGCTCCAGTTCGTCGGATTCGAGGTGGTAGCTGCCATCCTCTAGCCCGCCAAGCTCGAATGCTTTCTGCATCGCCGCTTCCTTGCTGTCATCGTTCAGCCCACTCTGCTCCTGCTGCGGGGCGGTCTGCGCGATGGGGGCGGCGTACAGGTCTGTTCCAGGCTCCAGCTTGCAGAGGTGCGCAATGAGCTGCTGCTGCGCGTTCCAGTCTGTGCCCATCCATGTCGCCACCGGCTGCTGCTCGGTCTGCGCGGGGCGGGCGGCACGCTCCTGCCATGCTGCCCATGCTGCGTTTGTGCGTGCACTGGCGTAGTCATCAGTGCCGGCACTCCATTGCAGGCCGCCGACAATCAGCCACTTGTCGCCCTGAGTTTTAGCCCACGCCTCAAACGTTTTCCGCTCATCCTGCGCCGCTGCTTGCTCTACTGCCGCCTGCCCATCCCTGAACCCCTGCGCTGCGGCTGTGGCCATGTCGACGGCGGTGTAGGTGTCGGTGGGATCGGCCTGCTGGGATAGGGCGTCCTTAATCCGTACAGCCAGCGTGATCATGGAAAGGTGCAGGCCGCAGCCATCGCCGTAGTGTTCGGCTTGGCAATCGACCACCTGCTGCAACAACCCGCGCAGCCTCTCGATCTCAGCCTTCGCCGCCCCCAGCTCAGC
>Ga0209300_1000115_pt1 | contig 50965 bp, 47 predicted proteins | sample Shrwel_input2_RT_FD_187535 | JGI IMG/M metagenome (GOLD analysis project Ga0209300, IMG submission 187535) | Subsurface microbial communities from deep shales in Ohio, USA - Utica-3 well 1 S input2 RT (SPAdes) (version 2) ... | reverse complement strand
GTGGGGTGGGGGCATATCTCCCACGGTCTGTACCCCCGAGGGGGCCAGATGCGATCTTCGTCCCTCCACCCCGGCAAGTCTTCTCCATACTGCCCGTGTTGGGTCATTTCCAACATACAAGCGACTTTAGTCGCGATGAGTCGGCCACCGGGCCGCCGCCGTCGGGGATGAACCCCCTCCCACAAGACAGCCCCGCCACCACAGCCCGCCCGGCTTGCTGAATAGCCGTGGGAGCGACTTCAGTCGCGATTGTCCAACTGACTACCGGGCCGCCGCATCGAATCGCTGCCCCACCCGCGCGATATGCTCGCGCAGGGCCTCGCTGTCGATGTCCCGATAGCGGATCACATCGAAGAGGTAGGGGGTGTTGAGCGCGTCCAGCCGGTCCAGGAGGCGCAGCACGTCACTCTCGGAAACGTCGCCGTAAAGTACCAGGTCGATATCCGAACCGGGCCGACAGGTTCCCTTGGCTCGTGATCCGTAGATCACGGTCTTCTCCAGGCCCGGGCAGGCGGCGAGGGCACCCCGGATGGCCTCGATCGTGCTCTCCGGCAGGCCGAACATCAGCGGTACCGCTCCATGGTCTGGCGAAACTGCTTCAGGGCCGGGTAATAGCGCTCGACGATCTTGCGGAACTCGGTTTCCAGAATGCTGTGGCGATACGCGTGGACCGTATGATTGCGAGTCTCGATCATGTCCATCCACACCTGTCCGTCTTCCAGCAGGCCGACGTTGAAGGCATGGCGGGCGGCGCTGCGCGACCCCGTGACGTTCTGGATGCCTTCGTGTTCGAGGTAATCCTTCATCACCTTCCAGGCAAGCTCGTGGGTGAACTCGAAGCGCTGGATGACGCCTTCCTTGATGATGTCCAGCGTCGTGTCGCCATACGCCTCGACCGCCTGCTCCAATTGGGAAAAGGCATTGCCGTAGTTGGCGAACCGCTGCTGCCAGCGAATATCCTCCCCCATCGCCATCTCCTTTCCGGAAGGTCCGCAACAAGCAGGCAGGCCATGCCTCTTTCGAGGACATGGCCCGCCAGCGTCACTATCGCTTCATGCCATTACAGGCAGCGATACACTCTCAACGATACACCGGCAGCCGTGCGCAGACGTCTTCGACCCTGGCCTTGACGTCGGCCTCGGCTTTCGAGGAATCACCCTGCTGCATGGCGTCAAGGATGTCGCAGATCCAGCCGGCTAGGTCGCGGCACTCGGTCTCGCCGAAGCCGCGGGTGGTGACGGCGGGGGTGCCGATGCGCAGGCCGGAGGTGACGAACGGGCTCTGCGGGTCGCCTGGCACGGCGTTCTTGTTGACGGTGATGTGGGCGCGGCCCAGCGCGGCGTCCGCGTCCTTGCCGGTCAGGCCCTGCTTGATCAGCGAGAGCAGGAAGAGGTGATCCTCGGTGCCGCCGGAGACCACGTCGTAGCCACGCTCGAGGAACACGCCGGCCATCGCCTGGGCGTTGGCGACCACCTGCTGCTGGTAGGTCTTGAACTCGGGCGCCATGGCCTCCTTGAAGCAGATCGCCTTGGCGGCGATGACGTGCTCCAGCGGGCCGCCCTGGATGCCCGGGAAGACCGCGGACTGCAGCTTCTTCTCGATGTCGGCGTTGCCCTCGGCGGAGAGGATCAGGCCGCCGCGCGGGCCGCGCAGGGTCTTGTGGGTGGTGGTGGTGACCACATGGGCATGGGGCAGCGGGCTCGGGTACACGCCGGCGGCGACCAGACCGGCGATGTGCGCCATGTCGACCAACAGGTAGGCGCCCACCTCGTCGGCGATCTCGCGGAACTTCGCCCAGTCGATGATCTGCGAGTAGGCGGAGAAGCCGGCGATGATCATCTTCGGCTGATGCTCGCGGGCCAGCCGGGCGACGTCGTCGTAGTCGATGCGGCCGCTGTCGTCGATGCCGTACTGCACGGCGTTGTAGTGCTTGCCCGAGAAGTTGGGCTTGGCGCCGTGGGTCAGGTGGCCGCCGGCGTCGAGGCTCATGCCCAGCACGGTGTCGCCCGGCTTGACCAGCGCCTGGAAGACCGCGCCGTTGGCCTGCGAGCCGGAGTGCGGCTGGACGTTGGCGTAGGTGGCATTGAACAGCTGCTTGGCGTAGTCGATGGCCAGCTGCTCGACCACGTCGACGTACTCGCAGCCGCCGTAGTAGCGCTTGCCGGGATAGCCTTCCGCATACTTGTTGGTCAGCTGGCTGCCCTGAGCCTCCATGACGCGGGGGCTGGCATAGTTCTCGGAAGCGATCAGCTCGATGTGCGCTTCCTGACGCGTGCTCTCCTTCTGCATCGCATCGAACAGGGCATCATCGAAACCGGCAATCTGCATGTCACGGCTGAACATCGGCGTAGAGTCCTCGAGTCGAGAGGTGAAACGAACCGGCATGATACTCCACCCCCCGGAGGCTTTCACATGAAAGGGGGTCATGCCTGCCCGAGAATTTCTCACCTCGGGTTTAGTCAGACTGAAGCCTGGGGCATTCCTTGTGGGAGGGAATTCGTCTGCGACGACGCTGCCCGGTGGCCGGTTCCTCGCGACTGAAGTCGCTCCCACACCAATCCCTGTTCTTCGGTGCAGTCATCCCCGACGGCGGTGGCCGATTCAGTGTCAGCCTGGCCATTGCCCTGCCGAAGACATATGCTCAGGCATAGGCCAGCAAGGAGACGAGGATATCATGTCAACCGAACGCCATGTCCGCCTGTTCCGCAACGGCCGCAACCAGGCCCTGCGCATCCCGCGCGAGTTCGAGTTCGCCGGCGATGAGGCCATCATGCGCCGCGAGGGCGATACCCTGATCATCGAGCCGGTCAGGAAGCCCGGCTTGCTGAGCACCCTGAAACGGCTCGACCCCGTCGATGAGCCGCTGGGTGATGTCGATGAAGGCATGCTGCCACTCGATGATGTCGATTTATGAGCACCGGCGGCTACCTGCTGGATACCAACATCGTTTCCGCACTCGTGCGCGACCCGCATGGCCCCGTTATGGAGCGGATCGCCGCCGTGGGCGAGGAAGCCGTCGCAACCAGTATCATCGTCGCGGCGGAGTTGCGCTTCGGCGCAAGAAAGCGAGGCTCCGAGCGCCTGACACGCCAGGTGGAAATCCTGCTCGAGGTACTCGACGTGCATCCCTTCGAGCCCCCGGCCGATCGCCATTACGCCCGCCTGCGTCGGCAACTGGAACGAGCCGGGACGCCGATCGGCCCCAACGACATGCTGATCGCCGCTCAGGCATTGGCGGAACAGCGCGTCCTGGTCACCGCCAATGAGGGGGAATTTCGCCGGGTCAAAGGGCTCGAGGTAGAAAACTGGCTGGCTGAAGCCCCGCGTTGACGACGGGACGGCGCGGCAAGCCTTCTCGGGAAAGGGGATTCATCCCCGACGGCGGCGGCCCGGTGGCCGGCTCATCGCGACTGACGTCGCTCCCACAAGAAGCCGCTCCCATCATGGATAGCGTCATATGGCGTCCGGTGGTCATCCCTCCCCCAGCAGCCCCAGGCTGGTCACGGGCGCCTGGCGGCGCACGCTCCGGGACAGCCCGTGGCCGATCGCGCCGATCAGCAGCGCTCCGCCGAGCGGCAGCACCAGCCACAACAGGCCGTGCAGCCGCGGCGGCAGATCCAGCCAGTGGTAGAGCCCGAAGGCGGCGAACTCGGTAAGCAGCGCGGCCATCAGCCCGCTGGTCAGCCCCAGCAGGGCGAACTCCACGCCCTGCACCCGCGAGATCAGTCGGCTGCCGGCGCCGAACACCCGCAGCAGGCCGCTTTCGTGGGCGCGCTGGGCATGGCTGGCGGTCAGGGCGGCATAGAGCACGCTGACCCCGGCCAGCAGCACGAAGGCCAGCACCAGTTCCACCGCGCGGGTCACCTGATCGAGCAGCTCGCGCACCCGGCCGAGAATGGCGTCGACGTTGAGCAGCGAAACGCCCGGATAGGCGCTCACCAGCCGGCTCAGCACATCACCGTGGGCGGCGGCGTCGAGGTGGAAGGCGGTGAGGTAGCTGTGACCGTAGCGCTCCAGCACGCCGGGCGGGAAGATGACGTAGAAGTTGGGGCGGAAGCTGTCCCAGTCGAGGTCGCGCAGGCTGGTGATGCGCCCGGTGACCCGCTCGCTGCCGATGGTGAAGCTCAGGGTGTCGCCGAGCCCCACGCCCAGCCGTGCGGCGAGCCCGCTTTCCAGCGAGATCGGCACCGGGCCGTCGCCACCCGCCTGTCCGGCGTCGGCGGCGAACCACTCGCCGGCCACCACGCGGTTGCCCTCGGGCACCTCGGTCTGCCAGGTCAGGTTGAGCTCGCGGCGCAGGGCGTTGTCGCCGCGGCTGTCTTCCGGCACCGCGGATTCCGGCGAGCGCCCGTCGATGGCGGTGATCCGCCCGCGCACCATCGGGTAGAGCGCGGTGCGGGTGTCGGCGACGGCGTCGAGCAGCTCGATGAAGCCCTCGCGCTCGGCGGGCTGGATGTTGATGGCGAAGAAGTTGGGCGTGTCGGCGGGCAGCTGGGTCTGCCAGGTGGTCAGCAGATCGCCGCGCACCAGGGTGATGATCGCCATCGCCGCGAAGGTCACGGCGAAGGCCAGCAGCTGGCCGAGGCTGGCCCGGCGGCGACGCGCCAGCTGGCTGCCGCCCAGGCGCACCGCACGCACCCAGCCGCCCTGCCGCTCGCCGCCGCCGAATGCCTTCACCGCCCGCAGCATCAGCCCCAGCAGCAGCCAGCCCAGCCCCCACAGCAGCGCCAGGGCGACCAGCCCGCCGACCAGCAGCGTCGCGGCCAGCGCCGGATCGCCGGAGTAGAGCCACAGCAGCGCGCCGAACACCAGGCCGGCCACGGCCACCACCAGCCAGGCGGCGGCCGGCAGCGGGTCGAGCTCGCGGCGCAGCACCTTGAGCGCGCTGACCCGCTTCAGGCGCAGCAGGGTCGGCCCGGCGAAGCCGACCAGCACGGCCAGCGCGGTGAGCACCCCGAGCAGCAGCGGCAGCACCCCGGGCGGCGGCAGCTCCAGCGGCAGGAAGCGGGACAGCAGCGCCAGCAGCGCGGCCTGCCCGGCCATGCCCAGCAGCGCCCCGGCCACCGAGGCGGCCAGCGCCAGCCACAGCAGCTGCCAGGCGAACAGGGTGCCCAGCTTACGCTGCGAGGCGCCGAAGCAGCGCAGCAGCGCGGCGGTATCCAGGTGGCGGTCGACGTAACGTCGCGTGGCCATCGCCACCGCCACCCCGGCCAGCAGCACCGCCGCCAGCCCGGCCAGACTCAGGTACTTGTCGGCACGCTCCAGGGCACTGCCCAGCTGGGGGCGGTCGTCGCGCACGTCCACCACCCGGACCCCCTGCGCCGACAACCGCTCGAGGGTAGCCGACACCGCCGCCACCGCGCCGGGCGGTCCCTTGGCGAGCAGCTCGTACTCGATGCGCGAGCCGGGGCGCACCAGGCCGGTGGCCTCGAGATCCGTCCGGCGCATCATCAGCCGCGGGCTGAAGGCCGAGAACCCCGCACTCTGGTCGGGCTCGCGCTCGATCAGCCCGGTCACGGCCAGCTCGCTGGCGCCGACCCGGACCGTCTCGCCGAGCGTCACGTCGAGCAGCTGCGCCAGGCGCGGGGCGACCCACACGCCGCCCGGCTCGGGGCCGCGGGCCAGCGCCTCGACGCCGTCGCCGCGATCGACCCGCACCTCGCCGTAGAGCGGATAGGCGGCATCGACCACCTTGAGGCTGGCCAGCTGGAAGGCATCGCCGCGACTGACCATCGACACCATGTCGACCTGGTCGGAGAGCGTCAGGCCGGCCTCGCTCAGGCTCGCGCGCAGGGCGTCGTCGAACGGCTCGCCCTGCTCGAGCTTGATGTCGCCGCCGGTGAGCTGACCGGCCTGGCGGGTCAGCCCCCGGTCCAGCCGGTCGAGGAAGAAGCCGATCATGGTCGTGGCGGCCACGGCCAGGGCCAGGGCGACGAACAGCGCGCGCACGTCGCCGGCCCGCAGGTCGCGGCGCAGCCCCTTGAGCGAGAGCGCCAGCCAGTGGGTCATGCCTGCACCTCGTCGGGTCGCAACGCGATCAGTCGCCCGGCGTCCAGGCGCAGGCAGCGGTCGCAGCGCCGCGCCAGGTGCGGGTCGTGGGTGACCAGCACCAGGGTGGTGCCGGCCTCGCGGTTGAGCGCGAACAGCAGGTCGATGATCGCCCCGCCGGTGTCGCGGTCGAGGTTGCCGGTGGGCTCGTCGGCGAACACCAGTTCCGGCTCGGTGACGAAGGCCCGCGCCACGGCGACCCGCTGCTGCTCGCCGCCGGAGAGCTGCTTGGGCAGGTGATCGAGCCGCTCGCCGAGGCCCACCCGGGCCAGCCACTCGCGCGCCCGTCGCGGATGATCGCGGCCCGGGACCAGCTCCAGCGGCAGCAGCACGTTCTCCAGGGCGGTCAGGGTCGGCAGCAGCTGGAAGTTCTGGAACACGAAGCCCACCCGGCCGGCTCGCAGCGCGGCGCGGCCGTCCTCGTCCAGCGCGCCCAGCGAGGCGCCGAACAGCCTCAACTCGCCGCCGCTGGGGGTGTCGAGCCCGGCCAGCAGGCCGAGCAGGGTCGACTTGCCGGCCCCGGAACTTCCCAGGATCGCCACGCTCTCACCCCGGGACACGTCGAGGTCCAGGTCGTCGAGGATCGTCAGGTTCCGTTCGCCGCTGACGACCTGCTTGGTCAGGCCGCGAGCCTGTAGAATCGAGGACTCTTCAACAGCGGATTCACGCGCCCGGGAGTTGGACATGAGACAAGCGTTTCCTGTGACTGGTCGGTTCATGCTGCTGCCCCTGCTGGTCATGTGGCTGGGGATGGCCTCGGCCTTCGCCGCCGGCTCCGGCACCACGCTGCTGGTAATGGGCGACAGCCTGAGCGCCGGCTACGGCATCGAGCGCGATCGCGGCTGGGTCGCCCTGCTCGACGCCCGCCTGCCCGACTCGGTCACGGTGGTCAACGCCAGCATCAGCGGCGAGACCACCGCCGGCGGCGCGGCCCGCCTGCCCGAGCTGCTCGCGCGCCACACCCCCGACATCGTGGTGATCGAGCTGGGCGGCAACGACGGGCTGCGCGGCCTGCCGCCGACCCAGATGCGCGCCAACCTGGCCAGGATGATCGAAGCCGCGCGCGACAGCGGTGCCCGGGTGCTGCTGGTGGGCATCGAGGTGCCGCCCAACTACGGTCAAGCCTATGCCGAGGCGTTCCGCCAGGTCTATCACGATCTTGCCGAGCGCTACCAGGTACCGCTGGTGCCCTTCCTGCTCGACGGCGTGGCGCTGGACGACTCGCTGATGCAGGACGACGGCCTCCACCCCAACGCCGAGGCCCAGCCGCAACTGCTCGACAACGTCTGGCCGATACTTGCGCCGCTGCTGCCCGCACCGGCACACGCTGAAGGCCAGCCCTGACTGGCCCCGGGCGCCGCGTCACGCCGGTTCGGCACCCGGGCTCTTCTGCAGCTGCTGGAGGCCGAGACCGGCGAGGATCAGCACCAGCCCCACCAGGGTCGAGGCGAGAATCGGCTCGCCGACCACCCAGTGCAGCAGCAGCAGCGAGACCGGCGGCGAGAGGAAGATCAGGTTGGCGACCCGGGCGGTGCGCGAGACCTGATGCACCGCCATCTGCCAGAGCACGAAGGCGAAGCCCATCTCGAACAGGCCCACGTAGACCCCGGCGCCGAGGCTCCCCCAGCCGTGCCAGGCGAAGCCCGGGCCGGCGGCGACGATCCCCGTCAGCACCGGCAGGCCGACGCTGAAGTTCTGCCACTGGGCAACCAGCGGCTCGCGCTCGTCGCGGGCGTTGAGCAGCCAGTAGAGCGCCCACAGCAGGGTCGAGGCGAGTGCCAGCAGCACGCCGAGCGGATCGGCGAAGGCGACCTCGAGCACCTGGCCGCGAGTGGCGATGGTCCAGACCCCGGCGTAGGCGACCAGCCCGGCCAGCACGTCGCGCGGGGTCAATCGCTGGCCGAGGATCGGCACGGCGAGGAACGCCATGGTCAGCGCCCAGGTGTAGTTGAGCGCCATGGCCTCCTGCCCGGGTAGACGATCGTAGGCGGCGAACAGCACCAGATAGTAGGCCACCGGGTTCATCAGCCCGGCCCACAGCGCGGTGCGCCAGCCGCCACGCAGCGCGCTCGTCAGCTGGCCGCGATGCGCCACCAGCGCGCCGATCAGCAGCCACGAGACCAGCGCGGCGATCCACATCAGCTCGACCGGGGTCATCGTCGTCAGGGCCAGCTTGAAGGCGGTGGCCACGGTCGACCACAGCCCCACCGCTCCCGTGCCGTAGAGTATTGCGCGCTGATCCCGGGTCATGGTCGCTCCCTGCCTCTCGGGTACTGCGTTACATTAGGACAAGCCAGACAGCCTAACCGGCTCGCGCCCGGCTGGCGACCGCGTTCCGCCCTTCACCACCCGACCTGCAGGAGACACCATGGTGACCGCTTCCGTCCCCCTCGACCCGCCCGCCAACGGCAGCGCCTTCGTCAGCGCCTACCGCCTCGACGGGCGAGGCGGCGGCACGGCGCTCGACGACGCGACGCTGCGGCGGGCCTGGCATGAGGACGAGGCGCCGCTGTGGCTGCATCTGGACTTTCGTCAGGCGGATGTCACCGACTACCTGCAGACGGTAGCCGACCTCGACGAGGCGGTGGTCGAGGCTCTTCTCGAGCCTGACACCCGGCCGCGGGTCGCGCGTTTCGGCGATGGTGTGGTCACCACCCTGCGCGGGCTGGGCCTAGAGGCCGGCGCGGCACCGGAGGAGATGATCTCGCTGCGCGTGTGGGTCACACCCCGGCGGCTGATCACCCTGCGGCGCCTGCCGCTGCGGGCGGTCAGCGTGGTACGTCAGCGCATCGACGCCGGCGAGGGGGCACTGTCGATCCCCGATCTGCTGGCCTGGCTGGTCGAAACCCTGGTCGACCAGGTCGGCGACGTCACCCACCAGCTGGAGGATCGCATGGCGGAGCTGGAGGATGCCCAGCTGGGCGACACCGACATCGATGCCGACGATCTGACGCGCCTGCGCCGCCCGCTGATCATGCTGCGCCGCTTCATGGGGCCGCAGCGCGACTGCCTGACCCAGTTGGCCCAGGGGCCGGCATGGCTCGACGAGGACAGCCGAATCTCGATCCGCGAGAGCGCCAACCAGCTGTCACGCTATGTGGAGGACTTCAACGCCATGCAGGAACGGGCACTGATCCTGCAGGAGCAGCTGTGGAGCGAACACAACGAACGGCTCAACCAGCGCATGTACATGCTGGCGATCATCACTACGGTATTCCTGCCGCTGAGCTTTCTCACCGGCCTGCTGGGGGTGAACGTCGGCGGCATCCCCGGCGCCGACAGCCCTCACGGTTTCGTGGTCTTCCTGCTGATCACCCTGGGGCTGGGCGTGGCGGTGATGGTGCTGCTCAAGCGCAAGCGGTGGTGGTGAAGATCAGCCGTAAGCCGTAAGCCGTAAGCCGTAAGCCGTAAGCCGTAAGCCGTAAGCCAGATTGCAAACGGCTTGGAGAGAATTGGACGTAGGGTTTTGGCTTTTTCTTATAGCTTAAAGCTTACAGCTGTCAGTCTTTAACTCGATCGACATGGCCGAGGTCGCGCTCGGGATCGAGCCGGTCGCGGACCCGGCGCTTGAGTTCCTTGACGTCGGGGAAGCCGCCGTCGCGCTTGCGCTCCCACAGCGGCTCGTCGTCGTAGAGCACCTCGAAGTGGCCGCCGTGGCTGGGTGCCAGTGCCACTTCCGCGAGGTCCTCGCCGAAGGTGGAGAGCAGCTCCTGGGCGTACCAGGCCGCGCGCAGAAGCCAGTTGCATTGCGTGCAATAATGGATGCGAATCCGGGCCATGATGACCTCCATGGGTTGGGTCCGGCCCGATGATAACAAGCCCCCGTGCCCGGCGATGCCCCGGGCAAGGGCGACAACATAGAGTAGACGACGAGGGAACGCGACATGGGCGATGCGAACGCCAGCCAGTCCCGCCTCTACGAGTGGCTGACCGGCGACGAGGACAGCCGGATGTGCCGGGACATCTCCGAGGCCGCCTGCCGGGAGCAGCCGGGCAACTTCTTCCGCCACCTGCTGGCCTCGCTGGGCAACAAGCTGGCCGACGAGCTGTCCAGCGCCCGGCTGGTGCTGCCCTGGCTGCTGGGTGCCATCGGCGCGCCGGTGTGGATGGTGGGGCTGCTGGTGCCGATCCGCGAGGCCGGCGCCCTGCTGCCGCAGGTACTGATCGCCGGCGTCGCCCGCCGCCTGCCGCAGCGCAAGTGGATCTGGGTGATCGGCGGGCTGATCCAGGCGTTCAGCGCCGCCCTGCTGGCCGCGCTGGCGCTGCTCGGCCACGGCGGCCTCGGCGGCGCGCTGGTGCTGGCGGTGCTGGTGGCGCTGTCGCTGGCCCGCGGGCTGTCGTCGATCGCCACCAAGGACGTGCTGGGCAAGACCATCGCCAAGCAGCGCCGCGGCAACCTGATGGGCTGGAGCGGCAGTGCCGCCGGCGCCGTGACGCTGGCCGCCGGCGCGGTGCTGATGCTGTTCAACGACCGTCCGGGTGAGCTGGCGCTGGCGGTGCTGCTGGCCGTCGCCGCGCTGGGCTGGCTGGTCAATGCCGCCTGCGCGGCGGCGATCCGCGAGGAACCCGGCGCCACCGAGGGCGGCGAGAGCGCCTGGCAGAGCCTCGGCGAGGGCCTCGCCCGGCTGCGCCGCGACCGGGCCTTCCAGCGCTTCAACCTGGCGCGCGCCCTGCTGCTGTCGAGCGCCCTGGCCCTGCCCTACATCGCGCTGCTGGGCCAGAACCAGGGCGGCGCGCAGCTGGGCGGGCTGGGCGTGCTGATCCTGGTCTCGGGCGTCGCCGGCATGATCGCCAGCCCCGTCTGGGGCAAGCGGGCCGATGCCTCGAGCCGCCGGGTGATGCGCGATGCCGGCCTCGCCGCCGCCGTCTGCTGCCTGGCCGCCGCCGCCGTGGCCTGGGCGCCGGGCGCCTGGAGCGCGACGATCTGGCCCTACGCCCTGCTCTACGGCGCGCTGGTGATCGCCCATGCCGGCGTGCGCCTGGGCCGCAAGACCTATGTCGTGGATCTGGCCGGGGCCGAGGATCGCGCCCTCTACGTGGCCTTGTCGAACACCCTGACCGGGGTGCTGATGCTGCTGGTCGGCGGGCTGATCGGGGCGCTGGCGCAATGGATCGGCAGCGCGGCGCTGCTGCTGGTACTGGCGGGCTGCGCGCTGGCGGCGGCGTTCTGTGCTCACGGCCTGCCCGAGGTCGAGTCGTGACACGTCGTCGCGTTGCATTCCCGTCATCCACTGGTCAAGATGACGGCAAAAACGCCGTCGGGATGTCCCGCCACGGCCATCGTCAAGGACAGCCGCACCATGAAACGACCGCCGATGATCGACGCCAAGCTCCTGGAACGCATTGTCGATGCCTCCGAAGACGGCATCGTGGTCGCCGAGCAGGAGGGCGACGAGCACATCCTCATCTACGTCAACCAGGGCTTCGAGCGGCTGACGGGCTACAGCACCGACGAGATCCTCTACCGCGACTGCCGCTTCCTGCAGAATGACGACCGCGATCAGCCGGCGCTCGCGCGCATTCGCCAGGCCCTCGCCGAGAAGCAGCCGTGCCGCGAGGTGCTGCGCAACTACCGCAAGGACGGCAGCCTGTTCTACAACGAGCTGTCGATCACCCCGGTCTTCGACGAGCAGGACCAGCTGACCTATTTCATCGGCGTGCAGAAGGACGTCACGCCGCTGATCGAGGCCCTGGAGGAGCTCGAGACCCTCAAGGCCGAACGCGGCGCCGGCTGAGCGCCTGCCGGGGCCCCGGCGGCCCCCGAAAAAACATCGACCTCCCCTCTTGTGCCCGGCGGCGAGTGACGCTATATAGCGAGCAGAACAGCCCGGGCACATGCACCCGCCAGCCAGGGTCATGGGAGGTCATCATGAGCCGTGAATCCTTCATCGAAGAAGCCGACTTCTTCGACGCCGTCAACGACGAGCATTTCTCCCGCTCCCGCAGCAGCCGTCACGACACCCTGCGCGCCCGTCGCCGGGTCGAGGCCCTGCTCGAGGAACGCCGCCTGAAGCGCGCCATCGAGGACGACTGGCTCAGTGCGCTGGACGGCGAGGAAGAAGAGGAATAACCGCTGCGGGAGCGACGTCAGTCGCGATAAACCGGCCACCCGCCACCGCCGTCGGGGATAAATCCCCTCCCACACACAATGGTGGCCTGGTTCCCCCGGGGAGCGGGTGGCTGTGTGAGCGACGCCAGTCGCGATGCACCCGCCACCCGGCCACCGCCGTCGGGGGTGAATCTCCTCTCACAGGAAGGGCCGGGGCGTCGGAAACCGGCGGCTGGCTGGCCTTTCGAGGTTGCCGCCACTATCATCGGTGGGCTTTACCTTCATCTCCAACCGACCGGATATCCATGGCGCAATACGTCTTCACCATGAACCGGGTGGGCAAGATCGTGCCCCCCAAGCGCGAGATCCTCAAGGATATCTCGCTGTCCTTCTTCCCCGGCGCGAAGATCGGCGTGCTCGGCCTCAACGGCGCGGGCAAGTCGACGCTGCTGCGGATCATGGCCGGGGTCGATACCGAGTACACCGGCGAAGCACGGCCCATGCCCGGCCTGAACATCGGCTACCTGCCCCAGGAGCCCGAGCTCGATGACAGCAAGACGGTGCGCGAGACCGTCGAGGAAGCCGTCAGCGAGATCAAGGACGCCCAGACGCAGCTGGACGGTGTCTACGCCGCCTACGCCGAGCCGGACGCCGACTTCGATGCGCTCGCCGCCGAGCAGGCGCGTCTGGAGAATCTGATCGAGGCCGCCGACGCCCACAACCTGGAGCGCAAGCTCGAGGTCGCCGCCGAGGCGCTGCGCCTGCCGCCCTGGGAGGCCAACGTCGGCGTGCTGTCCGGGGGTGAGCGTCGCCGCGTGGCGCTGTGCCGCCTGCTGCTCTCCAACCCGGACATGCTGCTGCTCGACGAGCCCACCAACCACCTGGATGCCGAGTCGGTGGCCTGGCTCGAGCGCTTCCTGCACGACTACTCGGGCACGGTGGTGGCGATCACCCACGACCGCTATTTCCTCGACAACGTCGCCGGCTGGATTCTCGAGCTCGACCGCGGCCACGGCATTCCCTTCGAGGGCAACTACTCCGACTGGCTGGAAGCCAAGGAGAAGCGTCTCGAGCAGGAAGCCAAGCAGGAGGCCTCGCGCCAGAAGGCGATCAAGCAGGAACTCGAGTGGGTGCGCAGCAACGCCAAGGGCCGCCAGGCCAAGAGCAAGGCGCGCCTCAACCGCTTCGAGGAGATGCAGTCCGGCGACTTCCAGAAGCGCAACGAGACCAACGAGATCTACATTCCGCCCGGCCCGCGGCTCGGCGACAAGGTCATCGAGCTGCACGGCGTCACCAAGCGCTACGGCGACAAGCTGCTGTTCGAGGACCTGTCGTTCCAGGTGCCCAAGGGCGCGATCGTCGGCATCATCGGCGGCAACGGCGCCGGCAAGTCGTCACTGTTCCGCCTGATCAACGGCACCGAGACCCCGGACGCCGGCGAGGTGGTGGTCGGCGACACCGTGCAGGTCGCCTACGTCGAGCAGATGCGCGACGCTCTCGACAACAAGCAGACCGTCTGGGAAGCGGTGTCCGACGGCCAGGACATCCTCAACATCAACGGCTACGAGGTGTCGTCGCGGGCCTACGTGGGTCGCTTCAACTTCAAGGGCAACGACCAGCAGAAGCGCCTGTCGGAACTCTCCGGCGGCGAGCGCGGTCGCCTGCAGCTGGCCCAGACCCTCAAGCAGGGTGCCAACGTGCTGCTGCTCGACGAACCCTCCAACGACCTGGACATCGAGACGCTGCGTGCCCTGGAAGAAGCCCTGCTGGCCTTCCCCGGCTGCGCGCTGGTGATCTCCCACGACCGCTGGTTCCTCGACCGCATCGCCACCCACATCCTCGCCTACGAGGGCGACTCCGAGGTGGTGTTCTTCGAGGGCAACTACAGCGACTACGAGGCCGACCATCGCAAGCGCGTGGGCAACGACACGCCGCACCGCATGAAGTACAAGCGCATCGACGCCTGACGGCATCGCGGCATCGATCGCTTGACACAGACGGCCCGCGGGGACAACCCCGCGGGCCTTCTTTCGTGGAGAGCTTGCGTGAAGAGCCCGCCCCGCCCTATCGCCGGCTGCGGATGAGCGACACGATGAACAGGATCAGGAACACCACGAACAGGATCTTGGCGATGGTCGCGGCGACGCCCGCGACGCCGCCGAAGCCCAGCACGGCGGCGATGATGGCAATGACGAGAAAGATGATGGCGTAGTTGAGCATGCGTGTCGTCCTTGTATCGGCAGGGTTTCCCTGTGATCGATTCGGCCGGTCCGGGCCGATGGCCCGCCCTCGGCCATCGATCACGCGACTTGAGAATCGTCGGGAAATGCCCAAGCGTCAAGGACGGACGGCGCCGCTCGCCGTCAGTAGAAGCCCGGCTCGCCGCGCGGGCGCGTCTTGAAGCGCCGGTGCAGCCACAGGTACTGCTCGGGGTGGCGACGGATCGCCGCCTCGATCACCGCGTTGATGCGCGCGGCATCGGCGACCTCGTCGCCGCTGGGGAAGCCGTCCAGCGCCGGCAGGTACTCCAGGGTGTAGGTGCGGTCGTCCGGGTTGCGGTGGAAGATCAGCGGCATCACCGGGGCGCCGGTCATCCGCGCGATCTTGGCGGTGAGCTTGATGGTCGCCGCCTCGATGCCGAAGAACGGGGCGAAGACGCTGGCCTCGCGCCCGAAGTCCTGATCCGGCGAGTACCACACCGCATGACCGGCCTTGATGCGCCGCACCACGCCGCGCAGGTCGTGGCGATCGATGGCCCGGCCGAAGATGTGCGAACGCGCCCGGGTCATGAAGCGCTCGAACAGCGGATTGTCGTGGGGCCGATAGACCACGTCGGCGGGAAAATACAGCGAGTGCAGCGCCCCGCCGAGGTCCAGCGTCGAGAAGTGGATGCCGATGATCAGCGCGCCCTTGCCGCGGGCCAGCGCCTGGTGCATGTGCTCCTCGCCGCGGAAGGTCACGCGGTGGCGCAGGTGCTCGGGGTCGCGACACCAGCCGGTGGCGGTCTCGAGGATGCCGATGCCGTTGGCGAGGAAGGTGTGCTTGACCAGCCGCGCGCGCGCGTCATCGCTCAGCTCGGGAAAGCACAGCCGCAGGTTGGTCTCGGTGATGTGGCGGCGCCGCCCGGCGAACCGCCAGGCCAGCCAGCCGATCAGCCGCCCCGCGGCCAGCCTGAGCCGCCACGGCAGCCAGGCGCCCAGGCGCATCAGGCCGATGGACAGCCAGGTGGGCCAGTAGCGGGGATGGGCGAAGGACGGCGAGGAGGACGAGTCGGCCATGAGTGTTGCGTGATCCCGGAATCTGGACGAGGCGCCATTGTAACCGGCTCGCCGGGACCCGGCGAGCCGGGCCCGTCAGGCCTCGTCGCCCGAGTAGCGGCGCGGCACCCGAGGCAGGATGCCGGTCATCAGCGTGTAGCTGATGGTGTCGCAGTAGCGGGCCACTTCATCCACCGAGAGCACGGCCCCGCTGTCGTCGCGCCCCCACAGCACCACCCGGCTGCCGATGCCGGCGCCCGGCAGGTCGGTCAGATCCACCGTGGCCATGTCCATCGAGACCTTGCCCGCCAGGCCGCAGCGCTGGCCGTCGACCAGCACCGGGGTGCCGTCGACGGCATGGCGATCGTAGCCGTCGCCGTAGCCGACGGCGATCACGCCGATCCGCGAGCGTCGCGGCGCCCGCCAGCGGCCGCCGTACCCCACCGGCTCGCCGGCGCCGATCTCGCGCACGGCGATGATCTCGGAGCGCAGCGTCATCACCGGCCGCAGATCCCGGGCGGCGTCGTTCTCGCCCTCCAGCGGGTTGCTGCCGTAGAGCATCACGCCGGGGCGGTTCCAGGCGCCGTGGGCCCGCGGCCAGGCCAGCGTCGCCGGGGAGTTGGCCAGACACAGCGGCGCGCCGAGTTGCCCGGCCAGCGCCTCGACCTGGGCCATCTGGTGCTGGAAGTAACCGGGATCCAGGGCATCCGCGGTGGCGAAGTGGGTCATCAGGTGCAGGTCGGTGACCCGCTCGGGCGCTGCATGCAGGCGCTGCCAGGCTGCCGCGGCCTGCTCGGGCAGGAAGCCGAGACGATGCATGCCGGTATCCACCTTGAGCCAGGCGGGAATCGGCCGGCGCGGGCGATGGGCCAACAGCGCGTCGATCTGCCAGTCGCTGTGCACGGCGACCCACAGTCCCAGCGCCTCGACCCGCTCGAGCTCGTCAGCGGAGAAGATGCCCTCGAGCAGCACGATCGGCCGCTCGATGCCGGCGGCGCGCAGCGTCTGCGCTTCCTCGATGCAGGCCACGGCGAAGGCCGGAGCCAGCCCCTCGAGCGCCCGTGCGCAGGCGACGGCGCCATGGCCGTAGGCGTCGGCCTTGAGCACCGCCAGCGCCCGGCTGCCGGGCGCGAGCTCCTGAGCCAGGCGGTAGTTGTGACGCAGGGCGGCGAGATCGATGTCGGCGTGCAGCGGCCGGGCCATGGCGGGACTCCTGACAGGGCAAAAGACCTCATTATTTAGCAGCCGCCCGGGGATTTCACCCCTGATAACACCCAAAGAAGAGGCCCCGGACAGATGATTCATCTGCCCAGGGCCTGCCGGCGTACGGGATCACTCGGCCGGCGGGGTCGGCGGCGCGCCGATATCCATGACGGCGGCGTCCCCGTCGCCCGCGTCGGCGGGCAGGTCGAGACGCACGTTCTCGGTCTCGCTCAGCCAGTCGTTCACGGTGCGCAGCGCCTCGGTATCCAGGGTGCCCGACTCGCGGCGCAGCCTTAGCATGTCGGTGACGTAGGCATAGCGCGACTGGGCGTAGCTGGCCAGGGCGTCGTAGAGGTTCTGCTCGGCCTGCAGCACGTCGACGATGTTGCGCGTGCCCACCTGGTAGCCGGACCGGGTCGCCTCGAGCGCGCTGCGGTTGGAGACCACCGCCTGGCGGCGCGCTTCCACCGTCTGCACGTCGTTGACCACCTGGGTGTAGAACGAGCGCACCTGCTGGGTGGTCTGGCGGCGCTGCGCCTCGAAGTCGTACTGCGAGGCCTCGAGCTTGTAGGTGTTGCTCTTCACCTGGGCGCTGGTGCTGCCGCCGTGGAAGATCGGCACGCTGGCCTGCAGGCCGATCTCGGCCCCGGAGTTGTGCCCCGAGAGATAGTCGATGTCGTTGTTCGAGTAGTTGTAATCGGCGTAGGCGTCGAGCGTGGGCAGATGGCCGGCACGCGCGATATCGACGTTGTCGCGGGCGATGTCGATCCCCTTGCGGGTCGCCAGCAGCGTGGGATTGTTTTCCATGGCCATCGACACCCAGGCATCGCGGGTCGCGGGCCTGGGCGTCTCGATGGGAATATCGCCGGCCAGCCCCTCGATCGAGTCGTAACGCTTGCCGGTCAGGCGTTCGAGGGCCTCGAAGCTGACCTGCAGGTCGTTGGCGGCGGCGATGCGCTGTGCCCGGGCCAGATCGTAGGAAGCCTGGGCCTCGTGCACGTCAGTGATCGCGATCAGCCCCACCTGGAACTGCTCCTTGGCCTGCTCGAGCTGGCGACGAATGGCCTTCTCCTGGGCCACGCGGGCGGCGAGGATGTCGCGCGCCTGGAGAATCGCGAAATAGGCATCGGACACGTCGAAGAGCACCTGCTGGCGCGTCTGCTCCAGGGTCAGCGACTGCTGGTCGACCTGCTTCTCGCTGCGCTTGAGCTCATACCAGTTGGTGGCGTCGAACAGCGCCTGGGTCGCCTGAACGCTGACGCTGGCCGAGTTGTAGTTGTCGTCGCTGGGCGAACCGGTGGGCTGGGGCTGGGTGCTGGTCTGGCGCTCGAAGGTACGATTGTTGGCGACGCTGGCCTGGGCGTCGATCTGCGGCAGCAGATCGCCCCGCTGCACATCGCGGCTGGCTTCGGTGCTCTGGTAGGTGGAGCGGGACGAGGCCAGGGTGGCGTTGTTGTCGAGGGCGTCGCGGGCGATCGACCAGAGATCGGCGGCCTGGGCGGGCGAGGCGAGTGCCGCCGCCACCAGCAGCGGCAGCAGGCGCCAGCGGGCGCCGGGCACGCGCGAGCGGCGCGTGAAGAGAGCTTGTCGGGACGGCATCGGTATTATTCCTTTCACTAGAAGCAAGCCGGGACGGCATTATACATACAATGCCGCATGTTAGCTTGCGAATCAAACGCGCGAAACGCCCGCTGCAACGACGAACGCGGGCCGAGGCCCGCGTTCGTCGTCATCGTTGCCCTGTCGCCGCCGGGCTCACTCGAAGATGGCGTCCAGGGAGAGCCCCTGCTTCTCGAGCACGCGACGCAGCTTCTTCAGCGCCTCGACCTGGATCTGGCGAACCCGCTCGCGGGTCAGGCCGATCTCCTCGCCGACCTCCTCGAGGGTGGCCGCCTCGTGGCCGCGCAGACCGAAGCGGCGCACCACGACCTCCATCTGCTTGTCGGTCAGCTCCGCCAGCCAGTCCTCGACGTGCTCCTTGACGTCGACATCCACCAGCGAGGATTCCGGGCCGCTCTCGTTCTCGTCGGCCAGGGTCTCGATCAGCGGCTTGTCGCTTTCGGTGCCCAGCGGGTAGTCCACCGACGAGATGCGCTCGTTGAGGCCCAGCATCTTCTTGACCGTGGCCACCGGCTTGTCGAGAAACTCGGCGATCTCCTCGGCGGTGGCCTCGTGGTCGAGCTTCTGGGTCAGCTCACGGGCGGCGCGCAGGTAGATGTTGAGTTCCTTGACCACGTGGATCGGCAGGCGGATCGTCCGGGTCTGGTTCATCAGCGCCCGCTCGATGGTCTGGCGGATCCACCAGGTAGCGTAGGTGGAGAAGCGAAAGCCGCGTTCCGGATCGAACTTCTCGACGGCGCGGATCAGGCCCAGGTTGCCCTCCTCGATGAGATCGAGCAGCGACAGTCCGCGATTGAGGTAGCGGCGGGCGATCTTGACCACCAGGCGCAGGTTGGATTCGATCATGCGCTGCCGGCCGGCCGGGTCCCCCTTCTGTGCCAGGCGGCCGAAATGCACCTCCTCCTCCGGGGTCAGCAGCGGCGAAAAACCGATCTCGTTGAGATAGATCTGGGTGGCATCCAGACTCTGGTGGTAGTGGTTGTCCTCGCGGCTCAGCGCCTTCTCGAACGCTGCCTCTTCCTTGGCATCCGCGTCATCGTCAATGACCTGCACCTCGTCATCCGTATCGTTGAGATCGACATCCTGAAGGTCCCGTTCAAGCATGCTCATGTCGCTACCCCGTTAGTCTGCTGCTCGGCTGTGCAGCCGTGATTCGGCTCGGTGTTGTTATTGTCGACCTGTCTCTGGGGCGACCGGATGTGCGGTCGTCCGTCCCTGTAACAGGAAGCCGCCAAGGCGGCTTCTTTCCACTCCCCTCGCCGCGGCGCCTCAGCGCGCCGGCAGGTAGTCGAGGGGATCCCGAGGCTGGCCATCCTTGCGGACCTCGAAATGCAGCTTGACGCCATCGGCATCGGAGTTGCCCATCGTGGCGATCACCTCACCCGCCTTGACGACATCGTTTTCCTTCACCCTCAGGCTGTCGTTGTGCGCGTAGGCACTCAGGAAATGGTCGTTGTGCTTGAGGAGGATGAGGTTGCCGTAGCCGCGTACGCCACTGCCTGCATAGACGACGATACCCGGGCCGGCAGCCTTGACAGGTTGCCCCTTTTGCCCGGCGATATCAATGCCGGCGGTGATGTTAGAGTTATCAGAAAAACGTCCAACGATCTTGCCCTCGGTCGGCCATTGCCAGGAGATGTTCGTCACCGGCTGATAGCTGCGCTGCGCCGGTTTCGGCGCCTCGGCACCGCCCGCGACCGCCGTGCCGGCATCGGCCTGCTGGCCACTGTCAGCCTTCGCCGTATTGGCGGATGACATCTTGGCGCCTTGGCCAGTATCGCCGCCGCGGGATGACACGGCGGTGTCGGTTTTCTTGCGCGCGGACGACGACGCGGATCCGGTGGCGGCCGCCTTCGACGTCTCGGCGCTGCCGGTGTCGCGGGCCGCCGAGGCGGCCGTTGATGCCTTGTCGGCCGTTCCGGTCTTGCTTGAGCCCGCGTGCTCATAGACCGGGCCCGGAGCCTGCATGGCGCCGGAGCGGTTGCCGACGCCGGCGGCCGTGGCCAAGGCCCGGCGCTCCGGCGAGCCGTCATCCTGCGAACCGGCCGCCGCCGTACCGGAAGCCTCGCCCCCGGTGCCGGCCAGCAGCCAGTCGGGGTTCTGGGGCGATGCCGCGCCGCCCGCGCTGCCCGCCCCATCGCCGGTACGGGCCACCGCCGGCGCGGCACTACCACCGCTCGGCGCACCGGCGTCGGCGGACTCGCTCAACCGCAGGGTCTGGCCGGGCTGGATGCGATAAGGCGGCGTGATGCCGTTGAGGCGCGCCAGCTCGCGGAAATCCATGTTATTGCGCCAGGCGATGCCGTAGAGGGTGTCGCCCGCCTCCACGGTGACGGTCTGCCGGGGTGCCTGTTCCCGGCTGGTCGACAGATCGCTGACCTGGGGCGGGGCCTCGGGGGCCGCACAACCTGCCACCGTCAGCGACAGCATCGAGATCACAACGGCCTTGCGCATGGGCTCATGACTCCTTGAAAGATGACGTGGAACGTTCCCCCACCGCCAGCACCAGCACCAGGCCGACGGCCATCAGTGCCAGGGCCGCGGCCAGCTGCGCCGGCTCGCCGGTCAGGGCGCTGTAGTCGCCGGGCAGCAGGTAGCGGTAATCCAGCGGGATCACCTGCTGGTCCGGCCCCAGCTGGTAGCTGACCATCTCGCGCCAGGGCCACAGCAGCGGCAGCGAGCCGAGGATGAAGCCCACCAGCAGCTGCAGCGTCGCCGTGTGGTAGTGGCGGAACAGCCAGGACAGCAGCCGCGACATGGTCAGCAGGCCGACCAGGCAGCCGGCGCCGAACTGGAGGATCAGGCCGGCATCCATTCCCTTGATGCCGGTCATCACCGTGCCGTAAAGCCCCATGGTCAGCAACAGGAAACTGCCCGAGACGCCGGGCAGCAGCATGGCACTGATGGCGATCGCCCCGCCCACCGCGAGCCGCAGGCTGCCCAGGCCGGCTAACGCCGGCATCAGGCTGGGCAGCCACTGCGCCAGCAGCATGCCCACCGCCAGCGGCAGCACGTGCCACAGCCGCCAGCCCTCCACGTGACGCATCACCACCACGGCCGAGGCGGCGACCAGGCCGAAGAAGAAGGCATTGAGCAGCAGCGGGTGCGCCGCCAGCAGGTAAGTGACCAGGTGCGCGACGCTGATCAGGCTGGCGGCGATCCCGGCAAGCAGCGGCAGCAGGAAGGTCAGGTTGAGGTGCGTCACCAGCCCGCGCGCACCGCCGCGGCGCCAGGCCGTCCAGGCGGTGGGGCCGAACCGGCGGATGGAATGGATCAACTCTTCGTAGATCCCGGTGATGAAGGCGATGGTGCCGCCGGAGACGCCCGGCACGGCATCCGCCGCCCCCATGCCCGCGCCCTTGAAGAACAGCTTAAGCGCTCGTTTCAACGCCCGACTCCTCTGGATCGATATCAAAAAGTGCTCGCCCGTGACGGCCACGGGCTGCCGGCGCCACCGTCACTGGATGATGCCCTCCAGCAGCGGCACGAAGCGCACCCGCTCGAGGCGCTGCTGCGCGTAGCCGTCGCCGCGCCGCACGATGCGGGTCAACCACTGGACGCCGTCGGCATCCGCCAGCGGCGCGACCAGGGTCCCGCCATCGCTCAACTGCGACAACAATGCGCCGGGAAGTTCACTCGCGCAGGCGGTCAGCAGGATGGTGTCGAAGGGGGCGGCTTCGGGCCAGCCGTGGGCGCCGTCGGTCAGCCGCAGGCGCACGTTGTGCGCACCGAGCCTGGCCAGGCGCATCCGCGCCCGGGTCTGCAGGCTGCGGATGCGCTCCAGCGACCACACCGTCTCGACCAGCCGCGACAGGATCAGGGTCTGGTAGCCGGAACCGGTGCCCACCTCCAGCACGCGCCGCGCGCCGCCGGCCAGCACCAGCTCGCTCATGCGCGCCACCATCCAGGGCTGAGATAGCGTCTGACCGAAACCGATGGGCAGCGACGTATCCTCGTAGGCGCGATGCGCCAGCGCCTCGTCGATGAACAGGTGGCGCGGCTCGCCGGCCAGCGCCGCGAGCACCCGGGCGTCCTTGATGCCGGCCTCGGCCAGGCGCCCCACCATGCGATCGCGGGTGCGCTGCGAGGTCATGCCGATGCCGCTGAGCTCACGCGAGTCGTGACAGCGCATCGAGCCAGCCCTGTACGTCATGCAGCGCCCCGTGGCGGGTCAGGTCGGTCTGCAGCGGCGTGATCGAGACATAGCCCGCCTCCACCGCGGCGAAGTCGGTATCCGGCCCGTCGTCGGCATTCTCGCCCACCGCCGCGATCCAGTAGCGAGTGCGTCCGCGCGGGTCGGTGACCGCCAGCGGGCGCTGCGCCGGGCCGCGATAGCCCAGCCGGGTGACGCGAAAGCCGCGCACGGCCTCCCACGGGCAGTCGGGAACGTTGACGTTGAGCAGGCTGCGCGGCGGCAGCGACAGCGAGTCCGCCGCGCCCACCAGACTCGCCGCGACCCGCCCGGCGGTATCGAAGTGGCGCGATCCCGCCAGCGACACGGCGATCGCCGGCATTCCCAGGTTGCGGCCCTCCATGGCGGCGGCCACGGTACCCGAGTAGAGCACGTCGTCACCCAGGTTGCTGCCGTGGTTGATGCCCGAGATCACCAGGTCGGGTCGCTCGTCCCAGACACCGTTGACGCCCAGATAGACGCAATCCGCCGGGGTGCCGTCGACGCTGTAGAAGCCGTTGTCCAGTGCGGTCAGCGCCAGTGGCCGGCTCAGGGTCAGCGAGTTGCTGGCGCCGCTCTTGTCGCGATCCGGCGCCACCACGCGTACCCGGGCGTGGTTCACCAGCGCCTCGTGGAGCGCCTTGAGCCCCGGGGCGTGAACGCCATCGTCGTTGGAAAGCAGCAGTTTTCGCATCGATCGGTCTCCTCGGGCCGCAGGCTACAGGGTGGGATGACACAGCAGCTCGCGCAGCACGGCGGTGGCGAAGGCCCCGCGCGGCAGGGTGAAGGCAAGCATCGCCGTCTCGCCGTGGTGATGCAGCTCGGCCGCCGCCGGACGCACCCGCAGGGCGCGACGCGCGGTGCGCACGCCGCTCGCCGCCAGCGCCGCGCACAGGCCCGCATGGGCCTCGCCGAGGCACTGCTCGAGCGCGGCGGCCGTCTCGCGCGCCGTGCTTTCCCCCACGCCCCACAGCGGCCCGGCCGGATGCACGTCCCCCGTCGCGACGCGCGAGGCCAGCTCGGCGTCCGGCGTGTCGGCCACGAACAGGCTCTGGGTGCCGTCGAGCATCAGCACCTCGCCCGGCAGCGCCCGGTCCCAGTCGCCACGGCGCACCCGCTCGGCCAGCAGCTCGTTGAACAGGTAGCTGCGCGCCGCCGAGAGCATCATGCCCTGGCGGTCGTCGCGCTTGCGCCACCCCCGGGCGAGTATGCCACAGGCGCGCTGCAGGTTACGGCCTTCGGGGCCGAAACGCTGGGGGCCGAAGTAGTTGGGCACTCCCGCCTCGCGGATGCGTTCCCAGCGCGACGCGAAGGCGGGATGAACGACCGCCGGCCCGCCGAGGCGCAGGCGAAAGCGGTTGCCGCGATGCACGCCGCGCTTGAGCTTGCGCGGATGGCGGGCCTGCTCGAGCAGCGTCACCTGCGCCGCGGCCAGCCGCTCGGCCAGGTCCGTCGGGGCCTCGCGCCCCGGCAGATGCACCGACAGCCACTGCCGGGTCACCGCGAAGCGATCCTTCATGCCCGCGTAGCCGACGTCCCGCGGCGTCACCTCGCAGGCCCGAGCCACCCGGCGCGCCAGCTCGGGCGTGCCCAGGTCGCGCTTTTCCAGCCACAGCCAGAGATGCTCGCCCTCGCCTTCCGGAGCGAAGCCCAGCCACTCCTCGACCACGAAGTCCTCGGGCACGAGGCGGTACTCGCCGGCGACCGGCGGGTCGCCATGGGCCCGCGGCCAATCGGGGGGCCAGGCCGGAACGGGAATCGCATGCCTTGTGCTCACGCCGCCTCCGCCGCCATCAGCAGCACCACTGCCTCGGCGGCGATGCCCTCGCCGCGACCGGTGAAGCCCAGCCGCTCGGTGGTGGTGGCCTTGACGTTGACCGCCCCGAGCGCCACGCCCAGGTCGCCGGCGATGGCCTCGCGCATGGCGGGAATGTGGACGGCGAGCCGGGGAGCCTGGGCGATCACCGTGGCGTCGAGGTTGGCGACGGCGTAGCCCGCCTCGCCGACCCGCGCCATCACGTCGCGCAGCAACGCCCGGCTGTCGGCGCCGGCCCAGCGGGGGTCGGTATCGGGAAAGTGCCGGCCGATGTCGCCCAGCGCGCATGCGCCCAGCAGGGCGTCGCACAGGGCGTGCAGCAGCACGTCGCCGTCCGAGTGGGCGATGACGCCGTGATCATGGGCGATGCGCACGCCGCCGATCATCACATGGTCGCCTTCGCCGAAGCGGTGAACGTCGAAACCGTGGCCGATTCGCATCATGCGGGAGTCTCTCCGGAACAGGCAGGGGCCTCCTGGGCGGCGAGAATCTGCGCCGCCAGGGCGAGGTCTTCGGGATGGGTGATCTTGAGGTTGTCGCGGCGGCCGGCGACCAGGCGCGGCGCCAGGTCCAGCGCCTCGACCGCCGAGGCCTCGTCGGTGACCGCCACGCCGGTGGCCCGGGCATGGTGCAGGGCCCGGCACAGCAGGCCGTAGCGGAACCCCTGGGGGGTCAGGGCGTGCCACAGCCCGTCGCGGGGCTCGGTGGCGACGATGCGCCCGGCGGCATCGGCACGCTTCATGGTGTCGGCCACCGGTGAGGCCAGCAGCGCGCCGACCGGCTCGCCGACCAGCGCCTCGCGCAGGCGCGCGAGATCCGCCGGATGCACGCAGGGCCGCGCCACGTCATGCACCAGCACCAGATCGTCGTTCGCGGCCTCCTCGGCCAGCGCGTCCAGCGCGTTGACCACGCTGTCGGCCCGCTCGGCGCCACCCTCGACCCGCCGCCAGTCGGCGAAGGGCACCATCGTCGGCGAGAACCAGGCGTCCTCGGCATCCAGGCACAGGCACAGCCGCGCCTCGGGCAAGGCACGCTGCAGGCGCGCCAGGGTCCGCGCCATGACGCTGGCGCCGGCCAGCGTCAGGTACTGCTTGGGCCGTTCGGCCCCCATGCGGCGGCCGCGCCCGGCCGCCGGCACGATCAGCCATACCCGCTCGCTCATGGTCCCGCCTCCGTGTCCGTCCCGGGCCGGCTCGGCGCCGGCTCGCCGTCGGGCACCGAGACCTCGGGCACCCAGAAGAACTGTTCGTCCTCGCGGATCATGCCGATATCGCTGCGCGCCCGCTCCTCGATGGCGTCCAGGCCGTTCTTGAGGTCGATCACCTCGGCCGCCAGGCGCTGGTTGCGCTCGCGCAGGGTCGCGTTTTCGTCGTCCAGGGTGTCGGCGCGCGCGCGGATATGGGCCAGTTCGCGCACGCCCCCCTCCCCCAGCCACAGGCGGTACTGCAACAGGCCGAGCAGCGCGAGCAGCACCACGGCGAGCCACTTGAGCATCGAGGCCATCCCTTCCAGTCGAGGCAATCGCGCGCATTATGCCATCATGACCGGTGACTTGCCGACGACCGGCGGTCACGATATTCCCCGACAGTCAGGAGCCCTGCATGTACAAGCTTGCCTTCTTCGTTCCCGTGGCGGATGCCGAGACGGTCAAGGAAGCGGTGTTCGCCACCGGCGCGGGGCGCATCGGCGACTACGAGGCGTGCTGCTTCCAGACTCGCGGTACCGGGCAGTTCCGTCCGCTCGCCGGCGCCGACCCGCACATCGGCCGGGTCGGCGATCTGGAGCACGTCGAGGAACTGAAGGTGGAACTGGTATGCGAGGATGGCCGCATCCGCGACGCCGTGGCCGCCCTCAGGACCGCCCATCCCTACGAGGAACCGGCCTACGAGGTGTGGCGGCTGGAGGATCTGTAGCGGGGCCCGGTGGCTGGGCTCGTCGCGACTGACGCCGCTCCCACGGCTATCAGCCAGCCGGGCGCTGCCGTCAGGCGCTGCCGAAGTAGCGCTCCCGGTCCTCGGGACTGATATCGCTCATGTGCAATGGATAGGCGCCGTGCCGGCGGTCGCTGAAATAGCGGTGCAGGGTGCGTTCGATGGTCGGGAAGGCCAGCTCGTCCCAGGGAACCTCGTCCTCGCCGAACAGCGCCACCTCGAGGCTTTCCGGCCCGGCCGCGAAGCCGCCTTCCAGGTCGGCGAGGAAGATCATGAAGACCTGATTGATGTGCGGCAGGTTGATCAGGGTGTAGAGGCCGTGGATCGCCACCTCGGCACAGGCTTCCTCGCGGGTCTCGCGAGCGGCGGCCTCGAGCGTGGTCTCGGCGTTCTCCATGAAGCCGGCGGGCAGGGTCCAGTAGCCGCGCCGGGGAGCGATGGCACGCCGACAGAGCAGGATGCGGCCGTCGTGAACCGGCAGCGTCCCGGCGACGATGCGCGGATTCTGGTAGTGGATGCTGCCGCAGGCGTCGCACAGGTAACGGGGCCGATCATCGCCCTCGGGGATGGCGAAGCGCACGGGTTCGCCGCAGTGGCTGCAGAAGTTCATGTGGTCCTCTTGCGGCAGGCGAGCATTGACGGCCCGGAGGTGGCTGGGTACAAGGAACAAAATCCGCGGAACATCCATGTTAGAGAAACTCCACGAGCGCCTGCAAGCGCATAGGCCCCGTCGACTCAACCCGGCCCTGCCCCAGGCGGCCGTGCTGATCCCGCTGGTCACGCGCCCGGTGCCGACCCTGCTGTTCACGCGGCGTGCCGGTCACCTGAATCAGCACGCCGGCCAGGTCGCCTTCCCGGGCGGCAAGCGCGAGCCCGGCGATCCCGACCTGCTGACCACCGCCCTGCGCGAGGCCGAGGAGGAGATCGCCCTGCCCCCCGCGCGGGTACGCTTGCTCGGCCGGCTGAGCGACGTGCTGTCGCTGCACGGGCTGAGCGTCACGCCCTTCGTCGGGCTCATCCCCCCGGACCTGCCGCTGCGCCCGCAGCTCGACGAGCTCGACACCATCTTCGAGGTGCCCCTGCCGCTGTTTCTCGAGGACCGCCGCAGTCACACCGATGTCATCACCGTCAACGGCCACTCCTGCTATGTGCCCAGCTACGCCGCCGAGGGGCATGTGATCTGGGGGCTGTCGGCGATGATGCTGGTGGAACTGCTCGCCGAGGGCTTCGGCTGCCCGGTCAGCCTCGACGCGCCGCCGCCCGGCAGCCGCCTGCACCACCACCCGGAACGGCGTCGCTCGGTTCCCGACCTCGATGACTGAGCCCGGCTGCGTTTCGCGCCGCCCCCCCTCACGCCCGCAACCACCGCCCCACGTCATGGATGCCCTGCCGATGCCCCTGGATGCCGCGACGCTCAACCGCCTGATCGACGGCCTGGTCGACCACGGCTACTTCGTCGGCCCCGACGCGATCGATGCCGGCCTCTGCCGCGCCCTGCACGCCGAGCTGGCCCATCTCGCTGCCCACGACGGCCTGAAGGCGGCCGGCATCGGCCGCGGCGAACAGCATCAGTTGCGCCGCGACATCCGCGGCGACGCGATTCGCTGGCTGACCCGCGACAGCCAGGCCCAGCGCGACTACCTGGCACTGATGGACGACCTGCAGCGCCAGATCAACCGCACCCTCTACCTCGGCCTGTTCGAGTTCGAGGCGCATTTCGCCCGCTACCCGCCGGGCACCTTCTACCGTACCCATGTCGACAGCTTCCAGGGGCGCGCCAACCGGGTGGTCTCGACGGTGCTCTACCTCAACCCCGGCTGGCCGGGCGACGGCGGCGGCGAGATGGTCATCTACGCCGACGACGCCACCCGCGAGCTGGCCCGCATCCCGCCCGAGTCCGGCACCTTCGTCTGCTTCCTCGCCGACCGGGTGCCCCACGCGGTGCTGCCGACCCGCCGCCCCCGCGCCAGCATCGCCGGCTGGTTCCGCCGCAACGCCTCGCTGGGCGGCCATGTCGATCCCGCCCGCTGAGGCCGGCGGCGACGGTGTAATGATGCCGCCTCACCTCAACGCACGAAAACCGACCGATCGATTATGCTGATCTCAGGCCCGTCGAAAGAATGACGCGCTGCCCCGGGCAGGGGCCATCACGACCCGGACCGGGGCGGCAAACGCCGGCACCACATCGCCATGTCCGCAGGGAAGCCGCCGGGCGGCGGCGCCAAGGGGGAGATTGTTGGGGGACTCCATCGCGTTTCCCGAAACCGCGTCGCATCAGGGCCGTGTCCAGGTCCTGCGCGACGACGGCCTGACACGCCTGCTGCGCCTGGAAGGCGACGGTGGCGCCCCTCGGCTGGTCAAGCTCTGTTCCGGCGAGCCTTCTCCGCGCAAGACGGTGTGTCTCTACAACGATCACCAGATCCTGCAGGGCCACGCCCTGGCATGCGCCCTGTCCCTGCAGCGCTTCGAGGGTCAGGGCGCCAATGCCATGCTGCTGTTCAACGACCCCGGCGGCACGCCACTCGATCAACTTCCCGTGCCGACGCCGGCGCGCTGGGTGGAACTCGCCCTCGAGATGGTCGATGCGCTCGACGAGGTGCACCGGGCTGGCCTGCTCCACCGCGACCTGCGCCTCGACAGTTTCCTGCTGTCCGGCTCGCGCCTGCATCTCGTCGACTTTTCCCGCGCGGTGCGCCACCGCCAGGAGTATCGCCCCCTGCAGGCCCTGGACGACGACCCGATACGGCTGCGCTACATGGCCCCCGAACTCTCCGGCCGCCATCGCTATCCGGCGGACTATCGGGCCGACTACTACAGCCTGGGCGTGGCGCTGTACCAGCTGCTGACCGGGACGTGCCCCTTCCTCGCCGACACGCCCCATGCCCTGGTGTATCGGCATCTGGCCGAGCCGCCTCCTGCCCCGCGACACCCCGACCGGCCCCTGCCCGGGCTGCTGACGACCCTGCTCCAGCGGCTGCTGGCCAAGGATCCCGGCCAGCGCTACCAGGATGCCGACACCCTGAGCCGTCATCTGCAGCTGATCGGCGCGGTTCTGCACGGCGATCTCGATGATGACCCGACTCACCTCGTGGCCCCGCACGCCGTCGTCCGCCTGGCGACCCACGGCGCCGTCCACGGCCGCGATGCCGAGCGCCGGCGGCTGCTCGACGCCCTGACCGGCCTCGACGAGGGCCATCTGCGGTGGCGATGGGTCACCGGCGCCTCGGGGCTCGGCAAGACGGCACTGATCCGCGAGATCTATCCGGCGGTGACGCGGCGCAACGCCTTCTTCCTGTCCGGCAAGTTCGACCAGCTGCACCGCGGCCGGCCCTACGGCGCCTGGACGGAACTGCTGGAAAAGCTGGTGGCCCTGCTGCTCGCCGAGCCGGGCGACACGCTGGAGGCCTGGCAGGGGCGGCTGCGCGAGGCGCTGGGCTCCCAGGCCCGTGCCCTGAGCGTCCTGATCCCCTCTCTGGAGGACCTGCTCGGCGATCTGCCCGAACCGGTCGAGCTGCCGGCCGACGAGGCGCGCGAGCGCCTGCACGGCCTGCTGCTGCGCTTTCTCCAGGCCATCGGCCAGGCAGGTCGCGCGCTGGTGCTGTTTCTCGATGACCTGCAGTGGAGCGACGCGGCCTCGCTGGCGCTGCTGGAAACCCTGGCCCGACGCCTGTCGCGAGTGCCATTGCTGCTGATCGGGGCCTACCGCGACACCGCCGTCGACGCCACCCACCCGCTGACCCCGACCCGGGCGGCGATCGAGCGCCACCTCGGCCGGGCGGTGGAGACGATCGCGCTCGGCCCCCTCACGCCGGCACAGGTCACCACTCTGCTCGCCGAGACGCTGAACACCGCCCCGGAGTTGCTCGCCGAACTGGCCGAGGACATCCACGAACGCACCGGCGGCAACCCGCTGTTCATCGAGCAGCTGCTGCGCGCCCTGCTCGATCACGGCTGGCTGAGCCACGACGTGCAGCAGGGCTGGCAATGGGACATGGCGGCCCTGCGTGATGCCCCGTATGCCGAGCATGTGCTCGACCTGATGCTGCAGCGCTTCACCCGGTTGCCCGAGTCCTGCCGCGAGCTGCTCGCCTGGGCGGCGTGCCTGGGCAGCGAATTCGAGCTCGAGATGCTCGGCTGGCTCGCCGATGCCCCGGTACCCGGCATCCACGAGCGCCTGCAGCCGGCCCTCCACGAGGGCTTCCTGCTGCCGGCGAGCGAACCCGCGCTGCATCAGGGCCGGGTCGTGGTGGGCCGGCTGCGCTTCTTCCACGACCGCATGCAGGAAGCCGCCCATCGCCTGCTGGGCGACGAGACGGTCACCGCCCTGCACTACCGCATCGCCCACCTGCTGCGGCGTCATCTCGACGCGCCGGCTCACCAGCGGCGGGCCATGGAGCTGGCCGGGCACCTGCGCCTCGCGGCGGTACACCTGCAACACCCCGCCGAGCGCCTATGGGCGGCCCGGGTGGGACTGACCGCCGCCGCCCAGGCCCGGCATGCCGCCGCCTTCGTCGCCGCCCTCGACTACCTGCGCGACGCCATGGCCCTGCTGCCCGAGGCACCCTGGCGCGAGGCCCCCGAGCTGGCCTACCGGATGTATCGCGAGCGCGGCGAGCTCGAGGCGCTCAACAGTCGCTTCGAGGCCGCCGAGGCCTTCATCGATGAGGCCATCGCGCACGAGCCCGATGCCTTTCGCCGCGCGGCGCTGCTGCGCCAGCGGGTCGAACAGGCCACGCTGCGCGCCGACTACCCGCGCGCCATCGCCGCCGCCCGCCAGGGGCTGGCTCTGCTCGGCGCGGCGCTGCCCGAGCGGGACTACGCCGAGGCCCGGGATGCCGAACTCGCCGCCATCCGCCATCACCTGGCGGGCCGTTCGCTGGACACCCTCGCGCGGCTGCCGCCGATGAGCGATCCGCGCCAGCGGGCGATCATGCGGCTGCTGGCCAGCCTGGGCCCGCCCTGCTACCGTTCCCGTCCGGACCTGTGGTCGGTGATCGTCGCCCGCGAGGTCCGCCTGTGTCTGGAGTTCGGCAGCGTCGCGGCCGCCGCCTACAGCTACCCGGCCTTCGGCGGCCTGCTGGTGCATCTGGAACGCGGCGACGGCGAGGATTGCGCCGCGCTCTACCGCGCCACCCGACGGCTGCTGGGCGAGCTCGACGGCGCCGACGCCAGCATCGGTCACCTGATGATGGGCAGTTCGCTGCGTCACTGGTTCTCGCCGCTGGCCCTGGCCAGCGAGGACTACCTGGCCGCCTATCGCAGCGGACAGGCCTCCGGCAACCTGCAGTACGCCGTCTACGGCTTCGGTCACAACGTCTACTGTCGCTTCTTCCAGGGCGTACCGCTGGAGACGCTGATTCCCGAGGCACTGGGCTACCTGGAATACAGCCGCGACCGCCGCAACCGCTGGGGCAACGACCTGATCACCGGCGCGCTGCGCGTCTTCACCGACCTGCACGGTGACTGGCCCCACGCCGACTGGCCCCACAAGCATGACAGCGAGGCCGACTACCTGGCGCGCTGCGAGCGCCACGGCAACCTTCAGGTGCTGTGCATCTACCACATCATGCAGGCCCAGGCCCGGCTTCTGCAGGACGACCCCGACGCGGCCGCCCGCCACCTGCGCGAGGCCGAGCAGCGCCTGGCCAGCGTCTCCGTCCAGGGGCTGCTGCCGGCCACCCAGTTCCCTGTCCTCAAGGCCCTGCTGGCGGCCGAGGCCCCCGCCCGCCTGGGGCTATCGCCGGCGGCGGCCGACACCTGCCTGACGGAAGCCCTGGCCCGCTATACCCGCTGGGGCCGGCACGCCCCCGACAATTTCGAGCACTGGCGCCAGCTGCTCGTCGCCGAGCGCGGGCGTCGCCGCGGCAGCGAGCTGTCCCGCGTCATCGACGCCTACGACGCCGCCGTGGAAGCCGCCGCCAAGCAGGGCCACTGGCCGGCCCAGGCGTTGATCGCCGCCCGCGCCGACAGCTTCTGGCGCCGGCGCGGGCCGGCGGGCTTCGCCGAGGTCTACCGCCGGCAGCGCCGTCAGGCACTGCGACGCGGCAACGCCCACGCCCTGCTCGCCGCCCGCCCCGACGAGGCCGCCTGGCCGATGCCCGCCACGGCGGGCATGGCCCCGCTGATGCAGATCGCCCAGAGCCTGGCACGGCCTGCCACCCTCGACGCCCTGGCGGCGGAGATCACCGGACATGTCGCTCACCAGTCGGGAGCCGGGCGCGTCGCCCTGCTGCTGATCCGCCGAGGGCCGCTGGCGCTGGTGGCCGACCGCCGCCCCGACGGACACGAGCAGCCCGACCCACCGGTCCCGCTGGACGACCACCCGGGCCTGCCGCGCGCCATCCTGCGCTACGTGGCCCGCACCGGGCGGCCGCTGCGCTTCTCGCGCGACGAGATCGGCCAGTCCCTGCTGCTCGGCGACGATGCCTACCTGAAGTCGCTGGCCCGAGATGCGGCAGGCGACTCCGGCACCCACTGGTGCGTGCCGCTGAGCTACCTGGGGGAGACCCTGGGCGTGCTCTACCTGGAGCAGCCGCGTCGACTCGCCGACGAGGAAGCCGCGGCGCTGTCGCCGGTGCTGGACTTCCTCGCCGCCCAGGCCGCCATCGCGATCCGCAACCTCGAGCTGATCGACCAGCTCGCCGGCGAGGCCCGCGCGCGTCGCGAGGCGGAGCTGCGTGTCGAGCTCGCCGACCGCGAACTCGCGATGCGCCGCGAGATGGAACGGGAACTCCAGAAGCAGGCCCACACCGATGCGCTCACCGGGCTGGCCAACCGGCGGCTGTTCGTGAAGCACCTGAGCCGGGCGCATGCCCGCGCCGGCGAGACGGCGGGCGAGAGCGTGATGCTGATGATCGACATCGACCACTTCAAGGCGGTCAACGATCGCTTCGGCCACTCGGCGGGCGACCGGGTGCTCTGCCACCTGGCCGAGCAGTTCCGCGACACCCTGCGTCCCGACGACCTGGCGGCGCGGCTGGGCGGCGAGGAGTTCGGCATCCTGCTGCACGGCGTCACCGCGGCGCAGGCCCAGCATGTCGCCGAACGGCTGGGGCGGCGCGTCGCCGACACCCCGCTGGCCATCGACGCCGACACCATCACGCTGACCATCAGCATCGGCCTGGCCTGCCTGCGCGGCGACGAGCCCTCCCACGAGGCCGTGCTCAACCGCGCCGACCGGGCGCTCTATCTGGCCAAGGCCCGGGGGCGCAACCGCGTCTGCCGGGATACCGAGATCGCCCGCCAGGAGTGATCTCTCGACAGGTTGTTCGTCCGGCGCCTGGCCGTGGAAGCGACTTCAGTCGCGAGGAACCCGCCGCCGGGCCGCCGCTGTCGAGGAGGAACCCTCTCCCACAGGCCCCTTCAGGGTCCGCACCGGCGTGGATCCTTCCCGCCGGCATCGGCCCGGCTAGCTCGATTCGCCGAAGCGCGCCGGCCGCTTCTCGACGAAGGCGCTCATGCCCTCGTGCTGCTCGGTGCCGGCGAAGCCCAGCGCGAACAGGCTGGTTTCCAGCGCCAGGGCACTGTCCAGCGGCTGGTTCATGCCCTCATGCACCGCCTGCTTGGCGGCGCGCACCGCCTGCGGGCCGTTGGCGCCGAGCCGCTCGGTGAGCTCCTCGACCAGCGTTTCCAGCTCCCCGCGGGGCACCACCCGGTTGACCAGCCCGATGCGCAACGCCTCGGCGGCGTCGATCTGCCGCCCGGTGGTAATCAGGTCCAGCGCCATGGCCGGGCCGACGCGCCGCGGCAGACGCTGGGTACCGCCGAACCCCGGGATCACGCCGAGCCCCACCTCGGGCTGGCCAAAGACGGCGTTGTCACTCGCCACCGCCCAGTCGCAGGCCAGTGCCAGCTCGCAGCCCCCGCCCAGGCAGTAGCCGTTGACCAGCGCCACCACCGGCACCGGCAGGCGCTCCAGGCGCTTCAGGGTGGCGAGGGCCCGGGTGGCGAAGCGCCGCGCCTGTTCGGGGCTCTTGTCGCGCATCTCGGTGATGTCGGCACCGGCCACGAAGGCCTTGTCGCCGGCCCCGGTGATCAGCACCGCACGCAGGTCCCCGCGCGCTTCCAGGGCGACCAGGGCCGTCTCCAGCTCGCCGAGCAGCTCACTGTTCAGCGCGTTGAGCGCCCGGGGGCGATTCAGGGTCAGCCGGACCACGCCGTCCGTCTCCTCCTGCAGAACCAGTGCCTCGTGCATCACAATCTCCTCGCAAGCGCATGATCCTCCGAGGATAGGCGTCCGGCTTTCTACCCCGCCATTACCGAAAAGCCGCACGCATCCCTTACTCGCTTACTCGCTTACTCGCTTACTCGCTTACTCGCTTACTCGCTGTCCGCATGGCTGACCCGCGACACCTTGCCGGCGGCTTCCGCCTCCAGGTCGGCCACGGCGTCGGAGTCCGGCTCGGCGACCGGCACATCGGGCACCACCCCGGAGAGATCCTCGATGTGCTCGTGTTCGATCGCCCCCTGCACCAGCGCCTCGGTCACGTTGAGCTCGGCGCCCACCACCGTCTGCGGGGGATTGGGCGTGAACGGCGCCATCGGCGTCGGGGCGGGACGCCGGCTGCGCCGCCAGGTGAAGAACAGCGCCAGGAAGGCGCCCACCCCGGCCAGCGCCGCGAACAGCCCGGCGTCGCCCATGCCGGCGATCACCGCGGTGATCAGCGGCGGGCTGACCACCGAGCCCAGGGCGTTGATCAGCAGCAACCCCTGGCTCATGCGCACCAGCGCCCCGGCCGGCGCCCGATCCGCGGCGTGGCTGACGGCCACCGGGTACAGGGCGAAGACACCGCCCCCCAGCAGGAACAGCAGCGCCGCCAGCCACAGGGGCTGTTCCGCCAGCGAGATCACGCCCAGCGACAGCGCCAGGCAGGCCACGCCGATCAGGATCAGCACCAGCTGGCGATCGTGACGATCCGACCAGCGGCCGATCGGGTACTGCAGCAGCATGCCGCCGAGCACCACCACCGCCATCATGGCGCCGATCCGTTCCACCGACAGGCCACTGCGCTGCAGATACAGCGGCAACAGGGCATAGATGGCCGCCACCGCAATGCCCGAGCCAAAGCAGCCCATCACGCCGGTCGGTGTCATCCGGATCAGGCGCAGCGGCGGCAGCGGCTCGGCATGCTCGATCAGCGGCGAGACACGCGGAATCACCGCCATGGGCAGCACCGACAGCGAGGCCAGCAGGCCGACGATCATGAAGGGCGCCTGCACCCCCGAGCCCTCGGCCACCCCCAGCAGCAGCTGGCCGAGCACACCGGCGCCGTACAGCGCGATCATGTACATTGCCAGCAACCGGCCGCGCACCCCGGGGTCGGCGGCGGTCAGCAGCCAGCTCTCGATGACCAGATAGACCCCTACCGTCGCCCAGCCGCCGATCAGGCGCAGCACGAACCACCAGTACGGATCCAGCCACAATCCGGCGAGCAGCACCGTGACCGCCACCAGCGAGGCAAAACCGGCATAGGCGCGGATGTGGCCGATGCGCAGCAGCAGCCGGTCGTTGAGCACGGCACCGATCGCCAGGCCGATGAAGTAGGCCGACGAGACCCAGCCGATGGTCGGCGCCGAGGCGCCGGCGGCGTCCAGACGCAGGGTGATCAGGGTGGCCAGGAAGCCATTGCCGATGCCCAGGATGAACAGCCCCAGCAGGGGGGCCAGGGCCATGGCCAGCAACTGTGATGACATGCGCGATGCCTCGAGCGCGAGTGGGAGAGAGTCGGGAATGGGCGCCCGCACGATGCCGACGGGGAGGCCGGGCCGAGCGCCGCGCGCGACTATACGTCGGTATGGACCCGGCGCAAAGGGTTTTCCAGGCGTGACCGCGTGTCGGTTCCGCTTGCGCCGACGCGTCCGGACGGGACAGGATATCTCCAGGCGCTCGGCGCCGACTCATCATCGATCGTGCGGCGTGTCGGCCGTTGCGGCCGCATGCACGCACTGCCACGGGGGAAGACATCATGCTAGCGGGCCTGGATCATCTGGTCGTCGTGGTCACCGACATATCCCGAGCCGTGGACTTCTACACCCGCGTGCTGGGCCTGGAGGTGCGCTACCGCGATATCGAGCGGGTCGATCTGATGCTGGGCGACCTCGCCCTGCGTCTGCATCAGGTCGACACCACCATCACGCCGCGCGCCGGCTGTCCCACACCCGGCAGCCTGGACATCTGCTTTCGCAGCCTGCTGCCGCTGGAGTCGGTGCAGGCCCATCTCGAGGCGCTCGACATCGAGCTCGAGGCCGGTCCCGTGGCGCGTCAGGGCGCGTCCGGGCCGATCGTGTCGCTGTACCTCCGGGATCCGGACAACAATCTGATCGAGCTCTGTCGCCCCGAACGCTGATTCCGACTGACAAGGAGCCCCGCCATGGCCCGTGACCCCGTCGCCGACACCCCGCATTCCTCGGATACCACCCTGCCGCTGGTGGTCTACATCCTGCTGCTGGCCGGCTTCGTGGTGGGCATCACGCCGCTGATCGGCGTGGTGATCGCCTACGTCTATCGCGGGCGGGGGCCGGCGTGGCGGGATGCCCACTTTCGCTACCAGATCCGCACCTTCTGGATCGGCCTGCTCTACAGCCTCGCCGCCGTCGCGCTGTCGCTGATCGGCATCGGCCTGCTGGCGATGATCGTGCTGGCCGCCTGGCTGATCGTGCGCTGCGTGAAGGGCATGATGGCCCTGCAGGAACGCCGCCCGCCGGCCCGGGTCACCACCTGGGCCTGGTAGGCCGCCGGGGCGGCTGATACCCGCCCGGGATCCGCGCTATACTGCCCCGCTTTGTGAGCCGTGATAGCCGTTCCATGAGCGAGACACCCCGTTCGAGCCTTCTCAAGGCCCGCGCCATCCAGACCCTGTGGCGCCTGCTGTCACACGGGTCGCCGGCCGCCCTGTGGCGCCTGGCCCGCCGCCTGGGGCCGCTGGTGCACCGCTTCAGCCCTCGCGAGCGCCAGGTGACCGAGGCCAACCTGCAGGTCGCGTTTCCCGACCAGGAGGCGTCGGCACGGCGCCATCTGGCCCGCGAGAGCCTGCGTCACTCCACGGCGACGATGCTCGAGCTGGGGCTGGCCTGGATGGCGCCGCCCGCCCGGGTCGAGCGGACGATCCGCGCCGTCCACGGTCGCGAGCTGCTGGATGCGGCCCGCGCCGAGGGACGCGGCGTGATCGTCCTGGCGCCGCACTTCGGCAACTGGGAAGTCCTCAACTTCTGGCTGTCCAGCCACTTCCCCTTCACCGCCATGTACGAACCGCCCAAGCTCGACGCGCTCGACCCGGTCATTCGCGCCGGCCGCGAACGCATGGGGGCCTCGCTGGTGCCCACCAATCCGCGCGGCGTCGCCGCCCTGCTCAAGGCGCTCAAGCGCTGCGAGGCGGTGGGCATCCTGCCCGACCAGGAGCCGGACTGGCGCGGCGGCGTGTTCGCCGACTTCTACGGCCGCCCCGCCTACACCGCCACCCTGCTGCCCAAGCTGGTGGCGCGCACCCGGGCCCGGGTGGTCACCGGCGTGGCCCGGCGCCGCACCGCCGGTGAGGGCTTCGAGATCCACTTCCTGGCCGCCGACGCCCGCGTCTACGACGCCGACGAGACGATCGCCGCCCGCGGCGTCAACGCCAGCGTCGAGGCGGTCATCGCGCTCGACCCGGCCCAGTACCAGTGGGAGTACAAGCGCTACCGCAAGACGCTCCAGGAACAGCAGGGCGACCCCGACCACCGCCGCCATCGGCTCTATCGCTGAACCGCCACACACGGTGCCGGGCAGCGGCTACACTGGCGAGACGCACCCACGCTTCCCGGAGGCTGTTCATGTCGGACCGCTCCCCTGCCTGCTTCTGGCGCGTCTCGCTGCTCGCCGCCCTGGTGGCGGCCCCACTGGTGGCCACTCCCGCCCGGGCGCAGACGCCTGCCCGTACCGAGATCGCGGTGCCCGGTACCGCCCGGCATCTCGAGGCACCGGCCGGCGTGCACATCGACAAGCGGGTTGCGCTCGACTACCCCCGGCTGATCAGCCTGGGGCGCGACGGCGAGATGTTCATCGGCAGCAAGGCCGGCATCGTCTATCGATTGACGCCGCCCTACACGGCCGCCGAGGTGCTGGTCAGGCTCGATGACTATCCGCACAGCGCCGTGCGTCGCGGCGACGCCCTCTATGTGGCCACCACCGACGCCCTGCTGCGCGCCGACTATCACACGGGGGCGACGCTCACCGCCGACGACTTCCGCGTGGTCGCGGCGATCCCCGGCGGTGGCGGCCACAACTCGCGCTCGCTGAGCCTCGGCCCCGACGACCGGCTCTACGTCTCGCTGGGCATTCAGGGCAACTGTTCGAACCAGTATCTGGGCAGCGGCTACGGACCCGACCGCCGGCGCGGCGGCGTAATGGTGCTCGACGAAAGCGGCACCGAGCCCGCCTGGCGGCCCTACGTCAGCGGCCTGCGCAACCCCGTCGGCCTGGCCTGGCGCGACGACGGTACGCTCTACGCCAGCAACAACGGACCCGACCACTGGGGCTTCGATCGCCCCCGCGAGTTGCTGGTGCGCGCCGAGCCGGGCCGTTTCTTCGGCATGCCCTGGTTCCAGTGGATCGACGGCGAAGTCACGCGCGACGACTGCATCGGCGCCCCGCCACCCCGGCCGCCGAGCGAGGTGACGCCACCGGTCGCCACCTTCCCGGCGCGCAGCGCGCCGATGGGACTGGCCTTCCTGCCCGACGACCATTCGCTCGGCGTCGATCTGGTGGCCGCGCTCCACGGCAGCTGGGCCACCGCGCCCACCGGCGGCGCGGGCGGTGACCCGGCGACACGCCGCGAACCGGCGCTGATGGGCGTGCGTCTGGATGAGGCCGGTCGCCACGGCGAGGTGGTGCCACTGGTCACCGGCTTCCAGGACGCCGAGGGGCGCCGCTGGGCCCGGCCGGTGGGCGTGGCGGTGGGCCCCGACGGCGCCGTCTACTTCACCAGCGATACCGGCGAGACCGGGCTCTACCGGTTGACCGTCGACACCTCAGAGGAGAAGTGACCATGCTCAGGCAATCCCGAATGCCGTCACCGCTGGGCGAGATGCTGCTGCGTGCCGAGAACGACGCCCTCACCGGGGCCTATTTCGTCGGCCAGCGCCACTATCCCGACGACACCCCCGGCGACATCGACGACGCCGTTACCGATGACGACGCCTTGTTGAACGAGGCCAGGGCCCAGCTCGACGCCTATTTCGCCGGGCGGCTCGAACGCTTCTCGCTGCCGCTCGCCCCCTCGGGCAGCGACTTTCAGCAGCGCGTCTGGCAGGCGCTCGGCGCCATCCCCTACGGCGAACGCGTCACCTACGGTGAGCTCGCCGACCGGCTGGGCCTGGCGCCCGGCGCGGCCCGCGCGGTGGGCACCGCCGTCGGACGCAACCCGCTGTCCATCGTGGTGCCCTGCCACCGGGTGGTGGGCAGCAAGGGCGCCCTGACCGGCTATGCCGGGGGGCTGGAGCGCAAGCGCATCCTGCTCGACCTCGAGGCCGGGCAGCGTGTCCAAGGCGCTGTTGTTCAGGCCTGATCATCGACGTCCGGCACCATGTCCACCCGCTGCGGTACCGGCTTGAAGAGGATCAGCCATAGCGCAGCAGCGATCAGTGCGCCGCCGAGGCCGTGGGCCAGGGTCACCCGCTCGTCGAGAAACAGCGCGCCCCACAGCACGCCGAACGCCGGTACCAGCATGGTCACCGTCAGCGGCTTGACCGGTCCCAGATCCTGGAGCAGGCGGAAGTAGAGCAGATAGGCCAGCGCCGTGCAGGCCAGCCCCAGCGCCAGCATCGCCGCCCAGATATCGGGTTGTGCCCAGGCCGCAAGCGAGGGTCGGGACACGGCCTCGACCAGCATCAACGGGGCCAGCGCAAGGCTGGCACCGAGCTGGGTGCCCAGCGCCAGCAGCCGCGAATCCAGCCCGCCACGCTCGGCGATGAAGCGCTTGACCAGAAAGCCCGACAGCCCGTAGCAACTTGCCGCCACCAGGCAGGCCAGCGCGCCGCCCGCGAGCTGCCAGGTCAGCGGCACCGGCCCGGTCTGGACCAGTACAGCGACCCCCGCCACGCCCAGCGTCACGCCGATCAGCCGCTCGCGGGTCATTGCCTCGGAAAAGAAGGCCGCGCCGATCATCACCCCCATCAGGGGCGTGGTGGCGTTGAACATCGCCGAATAGCCGGCCGGCAGCACCTGGGCGGCGAGACCGAACATCGCGAAGGGCAGGCCGGAATTGACCGCACCGATCAGCAGCGTGGCCCGCCCCCTGCCCTGGAAGCGCCACGGCACACGCAACACCGCGAGAATCGCCATCAGCCCCAGCGCCCCCAGCAGCACACGGAAGAAGGCGGTGGAGAAGGCGCCCAGTGCCGGTGCAGCGATGCGCATGAACAGAAAGCTCGCACCCCATAGGGCGGAAAGCAGCAACAGGCGAAGCGAGGCATCCAGTGGCATGGCGGGTTCCCGGCGTAGTGATCGAATCGACGCTTATATTACCCGCAATGCCGCGCCGCGACCGGTCGCTTTCGGCCAACGAAGCCTCACCGCAGCCGCTTGACCCGCCGCCCGCCCTGCACCAGACTGCTCCGGCGCGTGAATTGCGCGCAACGCTTGACGGGGTGCCGGTGGAACCGGCTGAGATCACCCTATGCCCGCGGGCATCACGGTGGATCCCGATGAACCTGATCCGGCTAGTACCGGCGTAGGGATCAAGCGGAGGACCCGAACCGTGCTGTCCGCCATCCGGCTCCTTCCCGCCTACGCTGTGCGCCGCCCAGACCGTGTGGAGCACAAGAGCATGTCCAACGATACCTCCCTGACCCGCCACGCCCTGGCCGAGACCGCGCGCGTCGACGCCGCCGCCGTGGCCCCGCTGCCCGGTTCACGCAAGGTGTACGTCGAAGGCTCGCGGCCCGATATCCGCGTGCCCTTCCGTGAGATCAGCCTGTCGCCGACCCGCACCTCCGGCGCCGACGAGGAAAATCCGCCGCTGCTGGTCTACGACACCTCCGGCCCCTACACCGACCCCGAGGCCGCCATCGACCTGCGCCGCGGGCTGCCCGAGCTGCGCCGCGCCTGGATCGAGGCCCGCGACGATACCGAATACCTCGACGGCCCGACCTCCGAGTACGGCCGCCGGCGCGCCAACGACCCGCGTCTGGCCAACCTGCGCTTCGATCTTCAGCGCACCCCGCGCCGCGCCCGGGACGGGAAGAACGTCACCCAGCTGCACTATGCCCGCCAGGGCATCATCACCCCCGAGATGGAATTCATCGCCATTCGGGAAAACCAGAAGCGCCAGGCGCTGGGCACGGAAGAGGTCGAGCGCATCCTCGGCCACCAGCACCCGGGCGAGACCTTCGGCGCCCGCCTGCCGGAAGAGATCACCCCCGAGTTCGTGCGCGACGAGGTCGCCGCCGGCCGGGCGATCATCCCGGCCAACATCAACCACCCGGAATCCGAGCCGATGATCATCGGCCGCAACTTCCTGGTGAAGATCAACGGCAACCTGGGCAACTCGGCGGTGACCTCCTCCATCGAGGACGAGGTCGACAAGATGACCTGGGGCATCCGCTGGGGCGCCGACACCATCATGGATCTCTCCACCGGGCAGAACATCCACGAGACCCGCGAGTGGATCATCCGCAACGCGCCGGTGCCGATCGGCACCGTGCCCATCTACCAGGCGCTGGAGAAGGTCAACGGCGTGGCCGAGAATCTCACCTGGGAGATCTTCCGCGACACCCTGATCGAGCAGGCCGAGCAGGGCGTGGACTACTTCACCATCCACGCCGGCGTGCTGCTGCGCTATGTACCGCTGACGGCGAAGCGCACCACCGGCATCGTCTCCCGCGGCGGCTCGATCATGGCCAAGTGGTGCCTCTACCATCACCGCGAGAGCTTCCTCTACGAGCACTTCGAGGAAATCTGCGAGATCTGCAAGCGCTATGACGTCGCCTTCTCGCTGGGCGACGGCCTGCGCCCGGGCTCGGTGGCCGACGCCAACGACGCGGCCCAGTTCGCCGAGCTCGAGACCCTCGGCGAGCTGACCCGCATCGCCTGGCGGCACGACGTCCAGGTGATGATCGAGGGCCCCGGCCACGTGCCGATGCACCTGATCAAGGAGAACATGGACAAGCAGCTTGCCGAGTGCGACGAGGCGCCCTTCTACACCCTCGGACCGCTGACCACCGACATCGCACCGGGCTACGACCACATCACCTCCGGCATCGGCGCGGCGATGATCGGCTGGTACGGCTGCGCCATGCTCTGCTACGTCACGCCCAAGGAGCACCTGGGGCTGCCCAACAAGGACGACGTCAAGACCGGCATCATCACCTACAAGATCGCCGCCCACGCCGCCGACCTCGCCAAGGGCCACCCAGCCGCCCAGCGTCGTGACAACGCCCTGTCCAAGGCGCGCTTCGAGTTCCGCTGGGAGGATCAGTTCAACCTCGGCCTCGACCCCGACACCGCCCGCGAGTACCACGACGAGACCCTGCCCAAGGACTCGGCCAAGGTGGCCCACTTCTGCTCGATGTGCGGGCCCAAGTTCTGCTCGATGAAGATCAGCCAGGAAGTGCGCGACTACGCCAAGGACAAGGGGCTCGAGGGTGACCGCGAGGCGGTCGAGCGCGGCATGGCGGAACAGGCCGAGAAGTTCCGCGAGCAGGGCGCCGAGCTGTACAAGGAGGTGTAAGAAGGCTTGTGACGTGGCTATCTCATGACGACACCTAGGCCCGACGCTAAAGGGAATCGGGAACAGGTCCGAAGAGGGGTCCGACGCCAGGCCGAAAAGAGATCCCTCCCATTTCGGCATTCCCGCCATCCATGGCGGTCAGATAGCGTCGGTAGCCTCCAGGGAAGGATTCATGGCGCCCCGGAGGGCCGGCCCCGCTCGCAGGCCTGTCGACGATTCGCTCCGCGGGCCGAGCCATTGGCGCAAACGTCCATATCCCCGGCAGGGCTCTTCACGCTCCCAACGGCGATCCACTCGCCGGTGCTTCCCTCGATGTCGGTGACGGCTCCGCCCTGCCGCCGGGCCGGGCCCGCAGCAGCCGCAGGGCGTTGAGCGTGACCAGCACGGTCGCCCCGGTATCGGCCAGGATCGCCAGCCACAGCCCGGTGATGCCCAGCACGGTGGTGACCAGGAAGATTCCCTTGAGCCCCAGGGCGATGGCGATGTTCTGGCGGATGTTGGCCATGGTCGACCGCGCCAGCCGGATCATCGCCGCCGCATCGCCCACCCGGTTGCGCAGCAGCGCGCCGTCGGCGGTCTCCAGCGCCACGTCGGTGCCCGACCCCATCGCCACGCCGACATGCGAGGCGGCCAGCGCCGGGGCGTCGTTGATCCCGTCGCCGACCATCATCACCCGCTCCCGCGCGGCCAGCTCGCGGATCATTGTCACCTTGTCGTCGGGCAGCAGCCCGGCGCGGTGTTCGAGCCCCATGTCACCGGCGATTGCCGCTGCCGTACGCGGGTTGTCGCCGGTGAGCATCAGCGAGCGCACGCCCATGGCGTCCAGCGCGCGCACCGCCTCGACGGCATCCGGCCGCGGCTCGTCGCGCAGCGCGATCAGGCCGACCGCCACGGCGTCGTCGATCACCACCACGGCGGTCTTGCCGGCCTGCTCGCACTCGGCGATGCGCGCGCTCAACGCCTCCGGCAGCGCAACCTGCTCGGCGGCATGACGCGGCGAGACGACCTGCACACGCCGTCCTGCCAGGCGCGCCGCCATGCCCTGACCGGCAATGGCCGTCGCCTCGCTCACCCGGGTCAGGGCCAGCTCGCGCTCCTGGGCGTGACGGACGATCGCCTCGGCCAGCGGGTGACTGGAATCCTGCTCGACACTCGCCGCCAGCGCGGCGACGCCGTCGCTCCCACTCCGCTCGTCGGCGGCCACGATGTCGGTGACCACCGGCCGCCCGGCGGTCAGGGTCCCGGTCTTGTCGAAGGCCACCATACTGGCCCGGGCGGTCGCCTCGATCACCGCGCCGCCCTTGAGCAGCAGACCGTGGCGCGTGCCCACCGACAGCGCCGAGGCGATCGATGCCGGCACCGAGATCACCAGCGCGCAGGGGCAGCCGATCAGCAGCAGCGCCAGGGCGCGATAGGTCCACTCGCCCCAGGCACCGCCGAAGGCCAGCGGCGGAACCACGGCGACCAGCACCGCGATCCCCACCACTACCGGCATGTAGATGCGGCTGAAGCGATCGATGAAACGCTCGGTAGGCGCGCGGGCCTCCTGGGCCTCTTCCACCAGGCGGATGATCCGCGCAATAGTGTTGTCCTCGGGCGGGCGGGTCACACGGACGCGCAGCACGGCGTCGCGGTTGATCGACCCGGCGTAGACGGCAGCCTCGACGCCCTTGGCCACCGGCACCGATTCGCCGGTTACCGGCGACTCGTCGATCGCCGAGTCACCCTCGAGGATCTCACCGTCCGCGGGAATCCGATCGCCGGGACGCACCACCACCACCTGGCCAACCTTGAGCTGCGCCGCATCGACCGTGCGGGTCTCGCCGGTCTCGGTCTCGAGCCGGGCGCTGCGGGGTACCAGATCGGCCAGCGAACGGATGCCCGCCCGGGCCCGGTCGGCGGCCACGCCTTCGAGGATTTCACCGATCGAGAACAGAAAGATCACCAGCGCCGCCTCCTCGGCGGCGCCGATGATCAGGGCGCCGCTGGCGGCGATGGTCATCAGCATCTCGATGGTGAAGGGCATGCCGACCCGGGCGGCGGTCAGCGCGCGCCGAGCGATCGGCACCAGCCCCACCAGACAGGCGGCGAAGAAGCCCCAGTAGGCCACTGTCTCGCCGCTGAACAGCCGCAGCAGCGTCGCGGCGGCCAGTGCCCCGCCACTGGCCAGTACCAGCCGCCCCTTACCGGTGGCGTACCAGCGCGGGCGCGACGCTTCGCCCGAGCCTGCCTCGGTGGCCGAGGTCTCGCTGCGCAGCGCCACCTCGTAACCCAGCTGGCTCACCGTGGTCGTGACCGTCTCGGCCGAGGTCCGCGCCTCGTCCAGTGACAGCGAGAGGGTCTCGTTCATCACCGAAACGCGAATGTCGGCGACGCCGGGCAGCTTTTCCAGCGCGCCGCGAATCGTTGCCGCGCAGCTCGGGCAGTCCATGCCGCCCACCGACCAGACCCGCTGGTCCTCAGCGGGTGACGCCGGCGCCTCGTCCGCGCCAGGTTCATGACCGCCACAGCAGTCGCCGGCGGCGTGATCGTGACCGTGGCCGTGGCCGTGGCCGTCGGCATGCTCGTGCCCCGAACAACAGTCGTCGGCATCGTGGCCAAGCTGATCATCATGGCCATGGTCGTGGGTGTGCTCGTGTCCCGAACAGCAGCCGGCGCCGTGTTCGGCACCCCGGGGCGCCGTCCGGGGCGCAGTACGATGAACGCCATAGCCCAGACGCTCGACGGTCGTCTCGACCATTTCCGGACTCGTCTGCTCGCCCTCCAGTTCGAGGGACAGGCGTTCCTTGATGACCGAAACCTGAACATCGCTGACGCCTTTCAGGCGCTCCAGCGCACCGCGGATCTTGCCGGCACAGCTCGGACAATCCATGCCCTCGACACGCCATTCGTGATGCCCTGCCATGGTCTGCTCGGTTACCGCCATTGGAAATCCCCTCGTGTCGCCATGCCTATCGCTGACGCAAAGGCTATTGTCTGTAGCTGCTACAGACTCAACCCCCGCATCGTCATGGACCCCGACCCCGCCTTGCGGTAGCTTAGGCGGCTCGTGATTCCACGGATCCAAGGAAGAGACAGTCGATGCAATCCCAGCGATTTCGGCGGATCGCCGCGGCCCTGATGGGGAGCGCCCTGCTCCTGTGCGGCGCCGCGACGGCGCGGGCGGCCGAGGATGCGCCCCCCGTCGGCCACTACCCGCTGCCCGAATCGGGCGACATCGTCGGACACACCCAGATCGTCACGGCCAGCCACGAGGATACCGTGGTGGATATCGGCCTGAACCACGGCGTCGGCTTCGATGCCATGCGCCTGGCCAACCCGACGCTCAACATGTGGTTGCCCGGCGAGGGTACCGACGTGGTGATACCGACCCGTTTCGTCCTGCCGCCCGGCCCCCGCCAGGGCGTGGTGATCAATCTTGCCGAGAAGCGGCTCTACTACTATCCGCCGGCCGGCCAGGACGCGCCCGCCCGCGTGGAGACCTACCCCGTCGGCGTGGGGCGCATGGACTGGCAGACGCCGCTGGGCACCACCACCATCACCACCAAGGTCGAGAACCCGGCCTGGTACCCGCCGCAGAGCATCCGCGAGGAGCGCGCCAGGACCGGCAAGCCGCCGCTGCCACGGGTGGTGCCGGCCGGCCCGGACAACCCGCTCGGCGACTACGCCATGCTGCTCGACATCCCCGGCTACATGATCCACGGCACCAACCGGCCGCGCGGCGTGGGCATGCAGGTCTCCCACGGCTGTATCCGCATGCTGCCCCGGGACATCGACAACCTGGTGCACCGTATCCCCAACGGCACCCAGGTCCGCATCATCAACGAGCCGGTCAAGATTGGCTGGGAGAACGGCCTGCTGTACGCCCAGGTCTACCCGCCCGCCGAGGGCGAAAGTCAGGCGGAGGCGGTCAGCGATGCGCTGGCGGCGGTGCACAAGGCCGTCAAGGGCAAGGATTTTCTGGTCGACTACGCGCGCCTGATGGCGGAGTTGAAGTCGCCCAGCGGCCGGGTCACGCCGCTGCTGCTCGAGGGCCGGCCCTTCCCGCTGCCCGAACCGGTCCCCACCTTCCTCGACCGGGTCGACGCCGTGCGCGGCCTCTACGATCGCCTGCCCGGTGCCCTCGCCGGCTGAGAGCTCGATCGCCGGGCGCGCGTGGTCAACAGCACCCCGGCGATCACCACCAGGCTGCCGAGAACCTGGGCAGGCACGATCGTCTCGCCCAGCAGCCACCAGGCGCCCAGCATGGTGAACACCGGCAGCAGGTTGAGAAAGACCGCCGCCTGCGAGGGCCCGACATCGGCGATGGCGCTGTTGTAGAGCAGCAGCGCCACCACCGACGGGAAGACGCCGAGATAGGCCAGCCCCAGCCACTGCTCGCCGGACAGTGACAGCGGCTCCGGGCGCAGCAGGTTCTCGACCCAGGCGATCGGCCCCATCACCGCCGTGGCGATGACCAGCATCACCAGCAACCCGCCATAGCGGGGAAACTTGGCCATGTGCGACTTGACCAGCAGCGAGTAGCCGACCCACACCAGCACCGCCAGCAGCATCACGGCATCGCCGGCGTTGACGCCGGCCAGGCCCGGACCGGCCGCATTGCCCAGGGTGATCACCGCCACCGCGCCGGCCAGCGACAGCCCCACCCCCAGCCATTGCGCCGTTCGCGGGCGCTCGCCCATCAGCAGCACGACGAACAGCAGCGTCACCACCGGAATCAGGCTCTCGAGGATCGCCACGTTGGTCGGCGAGGTGTGGCCCAGGGCCAGGTAGATCAGGGCATTGAAGAAGGCCACCCCGGTCAGCGACAGGCCCACCAGCGGCTTCCAGTGGCGACGGAACAGCGGCCCGTCGCGCCTAGCCTGACGGGCGCCGATGGGCAGCATGAGGCACAGGGCGATCGACACCCGGCCGAAGGACAGGGTAAAGGGCGGCAGATCGCTGAGCGCCTTGCCCACCAGGATATTGCCGGCAAAGATCACCACGGTCAGCAGCAGGAACAGATAGGGTCGCAGCGCCGTCACTCAGCCCTCCGGGCAGTCATCGTCGAGCGCTCACGGTAACGCGGCGCACACCGGGAAGGAATCGCCCCGGCAACGGCAAAAACTCCCGTGCCGCTCTGGTCGAAACCCCTGTCACCGAATACCCTGAATGCCTTCCCGCGTTTGTGTCGATTGTGGACTCTATTTTAGGAGACGAAAGATGCCTGGCCTGCTTCCCGATGTCGATCCCGATGGCCTGCTCGAATACTCGGTGGTCTACACGGACCGTGCCCTGAACCACATGTCGCGGGCCTTCCAGGAGGTGATGCGCGACCTGTCGCGCTCCCTGAAGGCCGTCTACCGGGCCGAGGCGGTGGCCATCGTGCCCGGCAGCGGCACCTTCGGCATGGAAGCCGTGGCCCGCCAGTTCGCCACCGGCAAGCGCTGCCTGGTGATCCGCAACGGCTGGTTCAGCTACCGCTGGACCCAGATCTTCGAGATGGGCGACATCCCCGCCGACAGCCAGGTGCTCAAGGCCCGGCGCCAGGGCGACGGGGCCCGTGCGCCCTTCGCCCCGGCACCGATCGATGAGGTGGTGGCGCAAATCCACGCCGACCGGCCCGATCTGGTGTTCGCCCCGCATGTCGAGACCGCCAGCGGCATGCTGCTGCCCGACGACTACCTTCGCCGGGTCGCCGAGGCCGTCCACGCGGTCGGCGGCCTGCTGGTGCTCGACTGCATCGCCTCCGGCACGCTGTGGGTGGACATGCAGGCCACCGGCGTGGACATCCTGATCAGCGCCCCGCAGAAGGGCTGGAGCGCCTCGCCCTGCTGCGGGCTGGTGATGCTCGGCGCCGAGGCCCGCCGGCGCATCGACTCCACCACCAGCACCAGCTTCGCCGCCGACCTGCGCAAGTGGCTGTCGATCATGGAGGCCTACGAGAACGGCGGCCACGCCTACCATGCGACCATGCCCACCGACGGCCTGACCCGCCTGCGCGACGTGATGGCCGAGGCCGAGGCCTACGGGCTCGAGCGGCTGCGCGACGCCCAGTGGACGCTCGGCGAGCGCGTGCGGGCGCTGCTGGTCGAGCGCGGGTTCCCCAGCGTGGCGGCCGAGGGCTTCCAGGCGCCCGGCGTGGTGGTCAGCTACACCGACGACGCCGGCCTCGCCGGGCGCTTCATGGCCGCCGGCCTGCAGGTCGCCGCCGGAGTGCCGCTGATGTGCGACGAGGGGGAGGACTTCCGGACCTTCCGCATCGGCCTGTTCGGTCTCGACAAGCTCTATGACGTCGAGCGCAGCGTGGCCACGCTGGAACAGGCCATGGACAGCCTGGCCTGACACCACGGCGTCGGTGGACACCTGATGCGCCATGAGTGACGATCGAGAGCCGCCGCCCGGCAACGGGCGGCGGCTCTTCACGTTTCAGGGAGTGTGCCTCATGTCCGTCGTGGAACTGCTGCGTGATCGTCGCTACCGGCATCTGTTCTCCGCCCAGGTCATCGCGCTGGTGGGCACCGGCCTGACCACGGTGGGCCTGGCGCTGCTGGCCGCCGATCTTGCCGGAGAGCGGGCCGGCGAGGTACTGGGCACGGCGCTGGCCATCAAGATGATCGCCTACGTGGGCATCGCCCCCGTCATCGGCGCCCATGCCGCACGCCTGCCGCGGCGCGCCCTGCTCGTCGGCCTCGACCTGCTGCGCGCCGCCTCGGTCGTCTCCCTGCCGTTCGTCACGGCCATCTGGCAGATCTACCTGCTGATCTTCCTGCTCAACGCCTGCTCGGCCTGCTTCACGCCGACCTTCCAGGCGACGCTTCCCGACATCCTCGAGGACGAGCGCCGCTACACGCGGGCCCTGTCGCTGTCGCGTCTGGCCTACGACCTGGAAAACCTGCTCAGCCCGGTCGCCGCCGCCCTGCTGCTGACGGTCATGAACTTCGACGTGCTGTTCGTGCTCAACGCCCTGGCGTTTCTCGGCTCGGCGCTGCTGGTGGCCAGCATTCGTCTGCCGTCGCCTCGTGCGGCGGAACATGACGCCGGCTTTCGCGAGCGGCTGACGCTGGGCAGCCGGATCTACCTGCGCACCCCGCGCCTACGCGGGCTGCTGGCCCTGAACCTCGCCGTGGCCGCGGCCGGCGCCATGCAGATCGTCAATACCGTGGTCTACGTGCGCAGCCAGCTGGGGCTGGGTGACACCCAGGTGGCCATCGCCTTCGCCGCGGCCGGTGGCGGGTCGATGGTCGTGGCCCTCGCGCTCCCCGCGCTGCTCGACCGCCTGGCCCAGCGTACGATAATGCTGACAGGCGGCTGGCTGATGAGCATCGGCCTGTTCGCGGGCTGGCTATCGCCCTCCTTCGCCGCCCTGCTGCCGCTGTGGTTCCTCCTCGGCGCCGGGGCCTCGCTGGTCATGACCCCTACCGGGCGACTGCTCAAGCAGTCCTGCCACGCCGAGGACCGCCCGGCCTTGTTCGCCGCCCAGTTCTCGCTGTCGCACGCCGGCTGGCTCATCGCCTACCCGCTGGCCGGCTGGGTCGGTGCCCAGGCCGGGATGGACGCGGCCTTCGGCATCCTGGGGGCGATGGCCCTGTTCGCGACACTGGCGGCCGTGCGCCTGTGGCCATCCGCCGATCCGACGGAGCTCGAGCACTGGCACCCAGCGATTACCCATGCGCACCGACACGAGCATGACGATCACCACCGCCACGGACACGATGGCGGCGAGGGGCAGGCTCCGCATGCTCATTCCCACCATCACGCCGCGGGCCGCCACCGGCACGTCTTCGTCATCGACCGCCACCACCCGCACTGGCCGCGCTAGCCGGTCGCGCTCACGAAAAAGGCCACACCCGGGGGTGTGGCCTTGCGAGACGACGGGTCACGCGGCTCGAATCAGCGCAGCGAGGTCCAGAGCACCGGTGAGTCGGGCAGCTGGAAATCGATCGACATCATCACGCTCAGGGCGGTGATGGTGAAGATCGAGAAGACGAAGACCTTCTTCGCCCAGGCCTCGTCATTGCCGGCACGGTAGCCGGCCAGTGCCATGTACAGCCAGTAGCCGCCCATCGCCGCGGCGATGATGAAGTAGCCGTACCCGGCATAACCGGCCAGGCTCAGCATCAGGGTCGCCCCGAGGAAGGCCAGGATGTAGCCGATGATGTGATGCTTGGCGGTCTTCACCCCCTTGAGC
>Ga0209300_1000114_pt1 | contig 51284 bp, 86 predicted proteins | sample Shrwel_input2_RT_FD_187535 | JGI IMG/M metagenome (GOLD analysis project Ga0209300, IMG submission 187535) | Subsurface microbial communities from deep shales in Ohio, USA - Utica-3 well 1 S input2 RT (SPAdes) (version 2) ... | reverse complement strand
CTTCCAAGGCTCTGAAGTGATATTCATTAAAATGTCTCTTAGAGGTGATGGTGAGTCCTATTGTTGGATTTGGTACAATGGAAAACGATGTCAGGTAAATGTTATGGAATTGTCACCTATCAAATCCACTTGACACCACAACACCAAATGCTATAATGAACACATACCAACACAGCAAAGGATATCTTCAGATGACCACTATGACCAAAGCACAAGCACTCAAAGATTTTAAAGAACAAATCAAGAATGATTCTCGAATGAAAGATGATCGTATCATGAAGGCAGAGGCTTGGAATGATTATACCGATATGCTTTGCAAGGATGGGATTATCACACAAAAGCAATATGATAATTGGGTAAATCCTTTTTAAAATAGGTATTGACAGGTTCAGTAGGTCTGCTAAGATGTAGGTATCAACACAACGGGAAGGATGAATTAGAGATGGTTTCACAAGATATTGTTGATCAAATCAAAGAACGTATGGAAGAAATTTCTTCAGAGTGTAATGCCAACAACCCGGCTTACTTTGATTCTGATATGGTTAAAGATATCTCAAAAGAGATTAATGAACTCCAACAGAAACTGTGGGAATTGGAGTCTTGACACATCTCGGCAAGGATGCCATATTGTAAAGGTTAAACTTTAAAAGGTTATAATATCATGAATATGTCAAACTACACTTTCCAGTCTAATGAACTTAATGCTACAATCCCTGCACGTTATATTAAGGCATTGTCTTATATGATGGCGACAAATGATGTTAGATATTATTTAAATGGTATCCATATCAAAAACGGCATGATTGAGGCATCTGACGGACATGTTGCAATGAGGATTACATCTCCTGATATTCTTGTGAAGGATGACTTTGAAGGGATTATATCAGTGGATACTGTGAAGTATATTTGCAGCGGGATTAAGGTTAAGGATTTAAGTTCGATTATCTATATCACAGATGGTAAAGCTTTTGGTTCAAGTGCGGATTGTGTCAGGGGTCGTTATCCTGACGTATCACGTATCCTTGTAAATCCTGACGATTGTTCTGGTGAGGTTGGTCAGTTTGATCCTGAGCTATTGGTGAAGTTCAAGAAATCTGTTAAGGCACTATATCCTAGTAACAATGGAGCCTTTAAGTTGCATCATAATGGCGCTAAAAATTGCGCTGCTGTGAAGATTGACAATCCTGGTGAGTTGGTTCAAGGTGTTGTTATGCCGTGGCGTGTCTAAAGGGATACGCTTATGAATATCCCAATTCAAACTATCAATCACTGGCAAAGACACTACAACACAATATCACCACAAGAGAGAGGATTGTTAGAGTATTGGTTATTTCTTAATAAACCTGCTAAGAGGTATGAGGCAATTGTAGACTTGGTGTTAGGGATAGGGTATTGTCCAGAGTCTTTAGAGATAGTTGGAGAGATTGACACGTTTAATTGTAAAGCACAACATTGTTATATGTATGGTGTTAATGGTTATCTTTATTATGGATATTATCAGATTGATGATAAGGAACGATTAGAAGGGGTGGCGAGACTGGTGATTAATAGAAGGCAATGGAAAAGTCTAAGGTAGAGTGTTTCACATGAAACATGGTGAATGATAATTATTATCGATAAAAAGAATTGAAAAATCTTTTGAAAATCCCTTGCAAGGTTCGCCATGGGTGCTATAATGTATTTAGACAAACAGGAAAGAGGAAGCACCAATGTTTAAAGTGACTTTTAACGGTGGATATTCAGACTTTGTTGAGTATCACAAAAGCCGCTCTGATATTTCATTACGGTCCAAAGCATTAGGTTGGACAATTGTTAATATTGATGAGGTTTGATACCATGGTTAAACATATGTACGAAATTGAATATGAAAAAACAGACTTAGAGTCTAGAAGTATTGAATTTAGAAGGCTGCAAGTGCCATGCGAGTCTTTGGATGATGCGATTAACATTGTATTAGGATACAAAGATAATCCAGAGCAATTGATTGAAATAATACACTATAAAAAGGTATTTTGAAATGGCTAAACCTAAAATTGAAGTATTCGAAAATGTATTAGGTGAATGGGTCGCTAGCAATGGACTATTAACAGTGTTTGGAAAGACTAAAGAGGAAGCATTAGCAGAGTTTAAAAGGAGGTCTAAGCATGGGTAAATTCAAGTATGAATGGGATAATAAACCATTTAAAAAGGGAGATAGGGTAAAAGAAACATTCATTATTAATGCGCCTGTTTATATTGTCGAGAGTGTGGATTCCCAAACATTGACCACAAAGTGTGGGAAGAAGTTTATTAAGTATTGTCTAACGTATGCCAAGTAAAATTCTTTTAAAAATCCCTTGCAAGATGGCCATGGATGGCCTAGAATGTCTTTAAAGGTTAAGCAAAAGGTACAAACCAATGAAAACTTATAAATCCATGGTAGAGATTAAGCAATCTGTATCCCATGGCGTTACAGTCTATTGGATGCATAAAGGTTATAATGTTGTCAGGAAACCTAATGGTGAGTACTTTATTCATTCAACTGAAAATGGTACGCTGAAAACCATTGATAAATTCAATAGTTCTAAAGCATACTTTTCAGATGAGGTTATGATTTAATGAATAAATCTTTGCAGGGCTGGCTAACCTTTGCTATTATTGTTGTAGGGATGGGCATTGTGGGGCATCTTGAAACCTTGCCATATTGATAGATTGGAGAATGATCATGGAAAGCGTATACCTGATTAAATTGATTGAAAATGGATTCTATAGGGGTGGAATCTTTAACAAGAAAAAGAATAAGTTTATTTATGGTGAGTCACTGGACGATGCCTGTAAATTCCTTTCGATGACAAAAGACAACGCTACAATTGAATACCAATATCTAAGCAAACAAGGTTACAATTGCTTTATTGATTGCATCGTAAGAAAAGATAGTTCTGGTGATTGTGCATATTCTGTTAACAGTGTTAGGAAATACATTGTTGAGCATATGGCAATTGATCCTTGCACAGTGTATCCGGTGGAAGCAATTTCCGATTATCTTTGGTCGAGTTCCATGATTGACATTGACGATGAAGAATGCGAGGAAATTCTAAAGGAAATGGCGATTGACAAGACTTGCAATGTCGAATACCATATTCCCAGCGGTGGTTATCTATACGTTGAAAAGGTATAAACCAATGAAAGAATATCTAGAATACCTTAAAGAATTGATGCAAAATCCTGAAAAATCCTTTGACAGCAGCACCAGTAGAAGCTAGAATAGATTGTACAGACATCAGGAAAGGTACTTAGAAATGATTAAACCAACTGTTAATTATGCTGTGCATTGTGCCAGGGAATATGCTAAGCAATTCAACACAAATGCATTCGCCATCCATCATCTTTCGACTACATTAGAAATCCCTTACAGCGCAGCAAAGGAACTTTTCTATAACTTTGAAGAAAAACCTTTGGAATCATAGATTGCATACTTGACAGACTGACCAAGATCATCTAGAATTAACACTGCAAGATCACACAAAGCATTATCAAAAGGATATCACCATGATCGTTCAAGCCGTTAGCGAAACCATGTTCATCAAAGAATTCGACATCGTGGGACGTGAAGATAACTTCTCATTTGAAGCACGGCGAGAGCTTTTTGAATACTTCAATAGTCTTTCCGACGATACTGGACAGCCTTTTGAACTGGATGCACTCGCCATTTGCTGTGATTTCTCCGAAGACACTGTAGACGACATTATCGAGAACTATTCTCTCCATGACATTGTTCAAGATATTGAAGATGATGAAGACACTATCAAACGAATTGTTGAAGCATTGAACGAACAAACCATTGCTTGGCATACTTGCGGTGATAAGATTCTTTATCAGAATTTCTAAAGGGATTGGTTGACAAGTGCTAGGTAACACTCTAAACTACCTGTACATTCATTCGATAGGATACCTGACCATGACCAATTTCAACGAAACCAATGTCCGTGAACTGTCACTCTATATCGTCAATGATGGTCAACTGTACACAACACGTACTCAATCTATTATTAATAACCTTTCAAAGAAATATCAAAAAGGAACATTTGATTATGACAAGTCTTTGAAGGTCTGGTATCAGGTAGCTACCGAAGGCGCTAAGAAATATTCCAAAGAGTTTTCTACTGGTAACGATGGATTGACAATGTTTAGTGTGGATGATAGGAAACGAGTCTCTGAAATATTGGCAGAGTATTATGCGGAGCAAATTGAAGAGGATTGATTCAAAATAATCCTTGCAAGGTTGATGCTCAGGGTATATACTATGGATATCAGATAAGGGAAACCTAGAGGGTAGACCAAATGAAATACTACAAATTTACAGTTTTGGTAATGTTTGAAGGGGAAGATATTAACCGTATGTTTGAAAACATTGTTGCAACCGATGCTCAATCTGCGGCAAAGGATATTGCAGAAGCCTATGGGACACCTTGTAAATTGATGTCCAACATGAAGCAGGAGGAGGTTTGAATCATGTTTAAGACGTATAGCGTAGAGTCTGGTCCTAACAATTCACACCTATTTAATGTTAAACATTTTGATAGATTAAAGGATGCAAAAGATTATATCCAAAGTTTACCTTTAGCTCCTACTGGAGAAGATAGACCCTATAGGCTTAATAGGAATACTTTTGCATCACGTAAAGCATTCTGTTATAATACTTGTGATGTACTAGAAGAGAGGATGATGTGATGAATGAATATAAGAAAAAATCGGCAAAACTTGCCAGAAAAGATGCCCAAGCATTGGAAAATCTTTATATAGGTTTTCTTCAGAGGTAGAAACACATTGCAACGATGGTGAATTGTATTTATACCATGCAAGGGAGAAAGCCATGGATGCTTTGAAAAGACTAGTTAACTATATTTAAGGAGTGTATTGTAATGCTGACGACTAAAAACCTATCAGTATATATGCAAGATTATAAAGCATGTCGTGGTAGCAAAACATCCTGCACATTCATTGATGACAAAAATAATTCATTAGAAATTAATAGTGAAACATTATACCTGATGTTTAGGTTTATGATGCGGGAATTAAAACGCAATGATGAATGGCAAGAATTCGAAAATGATATTCTTTTGCGTTATCAGGGCATGTCAAAAATTGATGGAAAATAATCCTTGCATCCTGAAGAATCTTTGATATACTTACCACATAAGGTTAAAGGTTACCCCATAGGAGAAAATGCAATGAAAAACATCAAGTCCACCATCGCAATGAAACTGGCTCATAAGATCGCTAAAGCATTCCCTAAAATGGCCTTTAAAACGGCCCTTAAGTACGCATGGAAGCAGGTTAACAATAACCTGACCATTGCCCAACGTCTACTGACAAGTGATTTTAAAGTCACTGTCAAAGCACGCCAAACAATGTTTGGCAAGGTTAATGACATCCTCTTTCAAGCCAAAGGTATCAAAGAGTCTCTCAAGCGTTTCTTCACAGGTAATACAAAGAATGATTATGTTCTGAGTCTCTGGACAGGATTCTGATAAATAACACTTGCAAGATTGATGCTCAGGGTATATACTGAACACATAAGGTTGAGTAACACACTAAAGAGGATTTAAAGATGAAATACAGCGACGTTGTTAAACTGGGTCTTATTCAAGAATATAAAGAAAAGTACAATGTATGCGATGTTCGTAAAGTTCAATCAGAACACAACTTGACTTTTGAAGAAGCTTCATTTGTGATTAAATGTTCTGCTATGGAGCATGATACCGATTATTCATTGACAGTACGTAATAGCAATACTATTAAGTCTAAAGTTTCAAGGATGTTCTAATGCTAACTAAAAGAGAATTATATAAAGCATATTATGAAGGTGATAAGGATCAAGTCATAAGGAAAGAGTTACTACGCTATGGAAAGATTATTATGGATGATTCTAACGAAGATGATCAAGGACACTGGCGAGAATACACTATCGAACATGAAGGTATGATTTGGAATCTTATATTGAATAATGGTGATATTGACTGTTTGCATTGGTCATATTCTTACTAAGCATTCTACAGGCTGCATTCACAGGTGTTATATTCATCATTAAGAAAACCTATAGAATACCTTAGATAACACCTATGATCTATTACAGGTCGATAGGTGTTTTTATTTACCTACCAATTTCTAAACAAGAATAATTATCAATAATGTGTGTCTTCAAAAATTCTTTGAAAAAATCCTTGCAATGCTTGTCCAGTGTGCTATAGTTACTTACATAGAGTTAAGCAACAGACCTAACGAATTGGAGTGAATCGAAATGGTAAATACAGAACGCCTGACGTGCTTCACACAAAAGGAAATTATCGAGTTCTTGAATGATTCATTATCACTATCAGAAATTAGGATAATGCTCAATAGCGTGAAGTTGATAGGCTTTTGTAATGCTGAAAATAACGAACAAGGCTTCCATATCGTAAAACATAAAGGTCGTGGGTACACTGTTGTGAAAGGTCTCCCACATTCTTCTAAAGAATGGCCGTTATGTTAGATATCAGATAACAGCATATTTAGTGTATGGTGGTCAATATATTAATAATCAGATTTAGTAAATAAATATCCCTCTAAGATATGCTCTGGAGGGATTTATTTTTATAATGCAAGTGAGAATATTATTATTACTATTTGGTAAGGATTATTGTTTAGTATATAGCCGATATTCTCTTAAAAACATCTTATTTGATTGTCACCCACAAACACACTCACAATTCCACAAAAATTCCCTATCAATCCCCTTCAAGATCATCCTAAGAAGTGTTCCCCACAACATCCTTCCAGATACCCCCATACCTCTATCAATATTCTCTCGAATGACTTATCCACATATTCACAAGACTATCAACAGATATTCTGACCGTCATATCCGGTAGGGTAGGGAAGACCTTTAGGCGTGCATTGGATAGGTAGTATTATAATAGGATTATTTACAAGTAATATTCATTCTCATATATGTTCTTACTCATTGAACATAATGTATATTCTGTGAACTAGGATTCTGACAGGGTATCTGGCAAGGGTGTTAGGATGAATGATAATAGGAATATGAATGATTATGAGAAGGATTTGCAAATGAAAATTTCAAGCATACCCGGTAGGATGTCCGGTGGGTCTTATTAAGAACCCAAGTAGATTTTCAGATTTTACCCCTTAATTGATCTTCTAAAATTTTTTCTGGGCTATTCTCAGAAAGTACCCCCTGAATCCAATCTCGATATAATTTTTTAGTAATTTTAAGGTTTTTCTACCATAGTTATTACAAAATACTATTGATACAATAATTACTATGATAATAGATACTATACTTATGGATATAGTTATAATTAACAGATAAAATAAAAGGACACCTTTGATGATGTCCTCTTTAGAAGTACTTTTCCCTCCTTTATTCTAAGGAAATGGCTCGTAATATATTGATTTTATTAAAGTTTTTTACCTTTTTTGACAAACTTTTGTCAGATTATGTGTAAAAGACCTAAAACCTCTATGACTACTCATCTAGAAGGATTATATCTCTAATGTAGAGGTCTTTAAGGAACTTCCTACCCAAAGGGAAACTCAGTTCATCGATGATAATATTAGCTATATGTTCATAAATATTGTCAGTGATCTCATATTTTGTTTCCTCTACAGGGCTTATCATATAATTGCACTGACCATTGAGATAATTAAAATGGTCGATATGATAAATTCCTTCTTCTAATGTAAAACATGTCTCCATTACATCTAAAATTATTTCTGAGAACTTTCTAACGCGTTTTGTGTTAAACCCTTTACGTCCTTGTAGATGGAAAGTTTTTAAAGCAATGTGTACTCCTTCGGGGTTATCCCAATCTTTAAATTTAACAAACTCCCTCATGGTGTCACAAAAGAATTGCCGATCTTCCATTTCTTGACGTTGAATAGATGCCTTTGAACGTTTTCCTTTACTACTTTTCCTTTTACCAGTATTGGCAGACTTTCTTAAGATATTATAACCATCGTCTACGCTATTAAAGTAATCTATCCAGTAGTCTTCACGGGTAATCATATCATTTATTGAACATTTCTCAATTTCTTCAAATTTAAATACCGAAGAGTCTTCTTTAAAGTCTGATAGTAAACTTAAGTTATGATGTTTTCCACGAGATAGATTATTGAAATGTGTTCTTAGTCTTTTATCAATATCTATACTTGAACCAATGTAAACCTTTCCATTAGATTCATTACTAATTTTGTAGATTCCAGATAACATATTCTTTAAAACCTCCTTTTAAATTTCTTTTATATAAAGAAAACTACAGACTTCCAATATTCATGGTGCCTGTAGCTCAATTTACCCATAACTTTTTTGAAAAAAGTATGTGAGAATACTTCTAAAGTTTACTTTGTTCACGTAGTTTCTCTGCATACCACTTGTTAATCTCTTGTTCTCTACTCATGTCATAGTATCCATACTCGTAAATATAGAAGAATTTAGGATTAATGAGTATCTTAATCTCCCCTTTACGAATACCATCTTCCTGTGTGTATACTTTAAGATAAGGACTGACAGGCTTCAATTTCTTCATCAGGTTATTGTCTTTACAGTTTAGATATTCACATAAATCGTCTCTCGTGATCATGATAATATTCTTGTATTCAACAAGCTTACCAAGTTTCTCCAATAGTTTGTATTGAGGTACTGACATACTGTGTTTATCACTGAATATATCGTGTTTAAGAACTTTGTACCCAAGACAACCTTCAAAGAATCTCAGCAAATCATTCCTGTTTGATCCTCTAATCTTTCTTTTGTCTATCATCAAAGCCATGAATTTTTCCATGTCATCTACAGATCGTATATCTGAAATATAGACAACAGGTTTAATATCATCTTTGTGCCTGTACTGTGCTACTTCATAGTTTCGTGTAAGAATCTCTCCAGTTTCTTCATCTACAATCATAATTGCACACCTTCAAATACCAAACATATTCTTTATGTCCAAACAGTCTTTCTCTATCTTGTTGGTTATCCTTCTTAAGGATATTGAACACATTCACCTCTTCTTTTGTTGTGTGTCTACCTACAGGTAAATTCCTAAGACACCACTTGTAAAGGTTATCTTGTGCTTCTTTGATTCTACAAATTTCACAATACATAGATATTCTCCTAATAAGAAAAGCCCCTTCCGGGGCAATATTCTACAAATTTTCTTTAGATGTTCTTCAAAATATGACTAATCACATCTACTGTCCACCCATTCCCAAGCATTTTATATCGCTGAAAATCACTTACACAATCTGTATAGTTATCAGGCACGGTCTGCAATCGTTCATACTCGATAGGTGTCAGCTTAGTAATTTCTCCGCTGCGTGTCACATAGTTACTATTCCAAGAAGCATCTGAGCGTGCTGTTAAACAATTAGCTTTCAGTGGGTCAATTACTGCATATTTTTTTGCAATAGTTTGTTGACCTTTATCTGACAACAACCATCGTTTACGTGATTCCGTCAAGATAGACTTTTCAGGTACACCGTTTTCAAGAATATCTTTGAGATAAATACCACGATCTTGAGGCATACTCTTTACATCAATATTTGTCCAATACAACCTTCTACGATTCTGTGCTGACACAAGATTGGAGTTAATTTCAATAGGTTCTACACCTACCAACTCTGAAATTTTCTCGATTGCTTTCTTGTTACCCACTACATTTTCAAGAATGAAATACTTAGGTTTAAAATAGTGTAGACATTCTAGATATTTGAAAAACAATGAACTCTTGCCTTCCAACCCTGACTTATCTCCAAGATTGGAAATGGACTGACAAGGACTGCCTCCAATCAGCATATCAATTTTAGGTATATCCCAGGACTCCCATTCTGTAATGCTACCTAACTGCATTGTTTCAGTATAATTTTTCTGTGCTACCTTGATAGCCCATTTATCAATCTCACTCGCAAAATAATTTTCGACATTAATACCTGCACGTTCTAGTGCAATACGTCCACAAGACATCCCATCAAATACACTCAATACGTTCATCTAACAAATCCTCCAAATATCCAATGTAAAGTTATTCTACAGAATCCTTCATTGTATTGTCAACCATGAACACTTCTTCATTTTAAATCCCCTCCAAATAATCTTCCCAAGCTTCTATAGGACTCTTACCATATCCAATAATAAACCTACCCGGAATTTCCCCATAAGAACATATCCAGTATTCTCCATCTTTAGTTTTCTGGATAATAGGTTTCTGGATAGATTCTGTTGAGAAATCATACATAACACAATGATCAAAATTATTCACCATATCCTCATAAGCGTCCTCGGGTGATTGACCATATCCAGCTATTACTGCAATATCCCCTTCAAATGTACACATCCAAGGTGTATCTTCATAGGGAAGTTTTGTTATACGTGGCTTCACTTCCAATCTCCTTTACGATTATAACAAGTAAAAATCCTTTCTTCAAAATACCTTGGAAATCTATATTCAATATCCCTCAAAGGCTTTGCTCTACGCTTATCTGTGTAACCTTTCTCTGTCATGGAATATGCTTGATAAAGCCTTAGAGAAAGGTCTTTACAGTTAGGGTATAGAAATGAGATCAAACACCATTCTTTTTCTGATCTCTGGTAACGTTTGAAGGGAATGATCATCTTAACCTCCTTTACAGTTACACAAACAAATAATACATTCCACCCAGAGCCATAGCAATGAATACTACTGCAATAATAACATCAACCTCATTCATAATATTTCTCCCTTGACCATATTTCTGATGCTTGAACTACCATTGTTTGGTACTTATAATAATTTAGTGCATACAGTGTACCAGCTTTTAAGTCATCTTTACTAACAAGATATGAATGTTGATGGTCTTGCCATTCATCATAGGTCTTCAGGAGGAATTTTGCAAGGGCGTCATATTCAGTATCATCAATAAGACTTGTAAATCTGTGATAGTATTGGTAACTGCATTGGAGGAAACATTGAAGTGCTTGGTGCGGTGTCAATTCATCAACATTCATAATCAACGCTCTCAATATCATAAAAACTAGCAATTTCACTCAGAGTCATTTCCAAGTCTACTACTCGATATGACTTCCCTGTAAATTCATCAATAATCCTTGTCAGCTTATCAATATACTCCTTATCCTCTGCTTCACATTGTTGTTTAAATTTCTCAGCAGATTCTTTGGTGGAGAATGCTTTAATATTTTGCTTCCAAGCATCCTCATAATATCCACCATGTGCAGTCACTAAATAGATTTTCATGTTACCTCCGCTGCCCAATGAACTATAACCCAATCATCAATACAATTCTTAATAGAAATCAGATGTCGTTTATCTACCCTTACCATTTGTTCATACCAGTAATCCCAATAATAATCAAGAATGTCTTGTTCAGATAGAGTTTCTTCGATACGTTCTCCGTGTTCATTTGGATAGATAATCTTATAGTGTTTCATTTATGATCCTCAGTATATTCATCGTACAAACCAAGCTCCTGATCAAGTTCTGACATCTCATCAAGAACATCTTTCTTACTAAAAATCTTATCCCAATTCTCTTTGTACTTCTTGGAATCACCTTTAGTGTTTACGATACGATCTCCGGTGACATCGTTATTCTTACTCATATTCAACCTCTCAGTGATTTATAAAGACTCTCAGCAGTAAGTATAAAGAACATAATTCCTATAAGTTCTTTTAGAGTGAAGTTATGGTAGTTGTTCATTACTTTTGTACCTCACGGTTTATATTGTTATCGAATGTGAAAATAACTTCCTCAGTAGGTTCTTGGACACCTTGTTTATTTCTAATATCTTTTTTACTTTTGTGTGCCCAAATTATAGTAGAGCCTTCAGGAACATTCTTTGCATATTCGCTAACAATCACGTTAGGTGTGTTCCTTGCCCACTCGTAGAACTCTTCATGGTCAAAGGAACCTGTAGAATAACCTGTTGTGTCTTTGTAAGGGATATCGCAATAAACAAGTGCATCAGCCGGTAAAATTATATCTTGATAAGAACCATGTGTGAATTCAACATCAAAAAGAGTCTTCATCTTTTTCATGGTAGAGTTGTAAGCATTCTTCGCATAATTCCGGTTTTCGCCGCCTCTAGCATAACCACCCCAGTATTTCCCAGAATAACTACATCCGAACCCTACAAATGCTTTTTCTTCCGGGAACCCACCTTCCTTGATCGTATAATATTCTTGTTCAGAAACATTCTCTGGCGGTTCCCAACCAGCTTGTAATGCTTTCCACATCTCAATAAGTTCATGGTGATAATCATTGGCCACCCTGTGCCTGTCAGGGTTAATTTTTGATATAACGTTACAGCTTCCGCAGAAAGCATCGACGAAAGGTTGATCATCTTTTAAAATTGAGTTAATAAATTCTGCCATAGGTTTGCTGATACGCTGCTTTCCACCAAAGTATCTCATACCCCAAAATCCTCCTTAAAGTTATCCAGTTCATCCCAATCATAAACCTTACAATCATTTGGCCATGAATTCAAAGTATCTACAGCAATCCAGATTGTAGGGTCTTGTTGCAATCCTTCTGCAATCTTATAAACACGGGATTCTGATAGTGTTGTGAAGATGCAGTCTACATCTTTGTAAAGACTGAATACGTATTTACTCATGAATACCTCATCAATATTCTACAATAAATTGTGTTTGAAATTCTTCTTCGATTAGTTCTTGAATCATATCTGCAATACCTTCTGCAACTCTTTGTGGAAGATTTGGAAAGTACAGTGTAAGCAAACCATCATTAGGTGCTTGTTGGAAACTTTCAATATGTTCATGCAAGTACATTTCTTGCTCGGTCATTACACGGTTAGATTCATTGTTGTTCATTAGTATTTCCTCAATGTTCAATATAAAGTTGTTTGTCACTTCTTGGGTCGCTATTCAATATAGACTCTGCGAAGTGTGCTGTCAAGATACCAAGTTCAATCATATACTCTGAAACATATTCTACGAATGATTGTTGATCTTCTTCGAATTCAAATGTGAAATACTGATGAGTACCATCGAGATATTCTACATGGACTACATAGATGACTATTGGGTACATGTATTCTTCAATTATTTGTTCATTTGTCATCAAATATCTCCTGAAGTTTTATACACATAATCAACAAACCTATTTGGGAATGCTTTCTTATGATGTTCAATGTAAACTTTACACTCACGTTCTGATAGAAATGTCATCAGGAAATGGTGAGTATTGTTTTCTTCAATTCCCCACACGTAATATCTGAAATTACAATTTACCATAGGGATAATCCTTCTGAATATTTATCTGCGATGATCATTAGAATCATGAAGATGATTAAGAGCAGAATGTCAGTTTTCATTGTTATTCAACCTTAGCATTGGAATGTATTTCTCAGCTTCATTGTACATCATCCATTGAGTTTTTCCAGATTTATACACAGGGACTTTGATTGTACCAACACTACTGATGAAATATTGGATATTATATCCATAAGTATCTCGGAGAAGTTTAAGACGTTTAAGCATATCTGAAACTTCTTGTTGAGTTGATACAGGTTTATGTGTACGGTTAATCATTCTTCAATATCCTCTTCATCAATGAGCGTGTCCATCATCTTACCATAGCTTTCTGAGATATTCAAGCCATATCTTTCACCAATATCCTCAATATCATTTAGGGTGATATTGTCATGCAACACACGATGATACAAGGACACAAGGATATATTCAGTTTGTTGTAAGTACAACTGATTCATTCTTTGGAATAATTTATATTCCTTATTTGACACATGGTAAGTTTCTTTAGTCATTGTGACCTCATATATTGTTCAAGTGCAATCATTTGTAATTCATCGTCCATCCAATCATATTGATCAGGAAGATTCAAGGTAATTTCTCGACAATCCGCCAGAGCAATTTCTTCCTTGATTTCTTGATCGAGATAGTCCTTGCAATCCTCATCAACAAACACTAGTTCATCACACCAATGAACCAATGCTTCTGAGATAGGGATTAGAGCAAAGTTCAAGGCTGAACCGCAAGCACGAGTATTGTATCCAAGTTCTTTGTGAAGAACATTTGCAAGTGTCGGACTTCTGAGTAACCCTGCCGAACACACTACAAGAACACGTTTAGTGAATGTTTGATAAGGATTGCCGATGTTTGTTAGTTGATTCTTTGTTGCTTCAATCATTTTGATTCTCCTTTAAGATATTCTAGTGTAGTGTCATTGGTCATTAGGGTTCCTCCAAGTTATTTCCAAATCAACAGTGATAGTATTGCACAGGTGATAGACACGAGTCAAGAAGAATTTTAGAAATGGTTGTAGAAAATATTTTGTAGGAGGTATTGACACAAGGTGATGAAATCGAGTAATTTAGTAAAAGAATTATTAATAATATATTTAATAGAATATCTTTTAAGATTCTCTTTAAGGATATATTCTTTTAATAATATACTTACTTATAAGATACTCTCTTATAATAATATTATTCTTATAAGATATTTAGAATAGGATATTTGAGTTAGATATTCTGTGTTGTGTCCATCATGACATGTGTTTTGAATATACCACCTCAACCTTTATTCAAAAATCAACTGAAACATTATTTTCTCTATGGAATTTTAAGTCTAAAAACGATTTAAACGTGTAAGTAATGCGTAGGTACTGGGTAGGGTATCGGAAAGGATTTTAAAGGCATATTTTATAGGGAAATATGTTAGGTGTGTACTTTGAAGAATATTTGTAGAAATATGTTGACATGACAGTGTAAGGTTTGGTATATTGATCTTACTGGCTTTGAAATTTAATCAAAGGAGATTACTAATGAATATTTTTAAGAAGGAGAATAATCATGTCGGAGAAGAAACCTGTTAATGGATATTTCATTCGTTGTGTTGTGTGCAATGACACACTGGCAAAACATTATCAAACCGTAGGAACTTGTAGTGAATGTTCTTATATTATCAATAAAGCAAGTAATCCAAGATATATTGCTGAGGACAATGCTTACGTAGAAAATAAACTTTGGAAGAATCCTATGGGCGGTGAACTTTTTAGTGAAGATGTAGAGATGGATTACAATGGAAGTAGTGATGACTATTAAAACTATGAAGAACTATAGTTGACAAGGTGTTAGCATAGTGATACTATCAGAAGTACGGCAGGAGATGAAAAGAATTGTTAGTAAAGATTATCCAAGTCAGCATTCATATCCTAATCCTCCGTATGGTGTTGATTGTTGGAAATCTTACTAACCGGGTTTCTAAAGGTTCCCGATAAAAACCTTTCCTAAAGAATATTTGATGGAAGAAAGATTATGAATAAACAATATTTCGGTAACGTAGAAGAGCGTGTAGAATTCATGAAAGGATATTGGGAAGTAGTTCAGAATAATACACAACTTGGATTTCCAGTATTTGATAAAGATAAAGCTGAGAAAGCTATTCGGAAACAACATGCAAGGTTTTATGGTGAAACTTCTAAGTACGATGGAAAAGGTAATCTAAAGGAGGCTGTGTAATGGGTTCTACAATTATTCGTGCATATTATCGTAAGAAAGGTACTGACCAATGGATTCAGATCAAGTAAGTTATATTGATTATTTTGATATGGTAAAGTTTGGAAAGATTATTGAGACATTTTGTTATCTTTATGTCTTGAGTTATCAGGTGATTTGAAGAATATTCCGCAAGGAATTCCTTGGAACGCTACCTTAAAATATATTCCAAGGCATCCTGAGCAAGATGAGAAAAGGCTTTTATGAGGGTGTGATGGAATTGGTAGACATGAGAGACTTAAAATCTCTTGCCGAAATGGCGTGTGGGATCGTGGCCCACCACCCTCACCACGGGACTGTAGCTTAAAGTAAAGCGGTCTGGCTCATAACCGGAAAGATTCAGGAGCATTACCTGTCGGTCCCACCATCAAGTATTCTTTACATTGCCCTGTAACCCCAAATCAGTCTTCTAAACTGATCCTTTAAAATTGGGATGGAAGGTTCGGTGTTCGATTCACCTACAGGGCTCCATAAAGAATATTTACCAGTTTAAACATCAACACAAAACAGGAATAATATTCCGATTAAACAATAAATATTAAACCCTCCTGAAACTTAAGTCGGTATCATTGATATGTTCGGTAATTCTTTCCCGAGAATTCCTATATCAAGCCGACTTGTATTTATTTATAGGTGATTTATGAGTAATAATAAAGATTCATATTGGATTGAATGGGATGGTCCTGATGGAACATGGAATACACAATACCTTGCTGTAGCACCTTCATCTGGACTTTATTGGACTGAAGATACTTCTGATCCGAATATTATTGATGGTTCTGAATTACAAGTTAAATTTGAAACTGAAGATACTCTTCGTCAGATTGGAGAGAAGTGGAAGTTAAAGAAGGGTGTTCAATATGAACGTAAGAATCTTTTTAAGAAACCTGATGAACATGCTTGGTTAGCTGTAGAAAAACTTCCTAATGGTGAGCGTGATCCTGAGACAAAGAAGGTCATCAGAACTTTTCAAGCGTATTGGACTAAAAAGTTCAAAAGTGTCGCTGCTATTTCAAGGATTACTGGAAGACCGCAAGGCAATCCTAAAATGCAGGACAAAGATTATGCTAGAAAGGCTTCACAGAAAGCCAAAGAAGAACGTAAGCGTCGATTGGAGAATATTGAACGGGCAAGTAAACGTCTTAATTTTAATCCAGCAGAGCAACTAATCGCTTGGGCGCAAGGCGATGAAGAAAAACTAAACACCAAGCAGCCCATTACCAATGCACAAAGAATTAAATGTTTGGAGATATTAGCATCATACAGTTGGGCAAAACCCAAGCCGATTGATCATGCAGCTATTGAGAAACAAAAGCAACAGAATAATCAAGGTCCGGTTGTTCATGTCACATTGCCGAGTAATTCTAGGGAGTTAGGTAAGCATGTTTTGACGCATGAAACTCAAGAAAGTCTTGACAATTACTTTAAAGAAGCGTATAAAGAACCTGATGAGGTTGAACAGATCGACGAAGAAGCCGGGGAATACAATGAATCTGAGGGATTTTTTATACCTAGTAATAGGAGATAGTGATGAGTAGTAAGCAGAAGTATATTGGACCAAGAGTACATGACACAGAAACTTTTATTAAAAAATCTGTCTGGATGCATGGCGGTAAATATGATTACTCTGCTACTTCTTATATGGGTTCTGATAATACGGTAAAAATTATATGCCCAACGCATGGTATTTTTGAACAACGGGCTGCGAATCATCTACAAGGAAAGGGATGTCGCAAGTGTCAGTATGAAGGGAATTCAGGCACTCTAAGGTACTCTACCGAAGATTTTATCTCTAAATCAAAAGAGATACATGGGGATAAATATGATTACTCATTTGTTGAGTATAAAACCAAAGAAGATAAAGTAAAGATTGTTTGCCCAGATCACGGGAATTTCTGGCAAAGGGCTGGAAGTCACATGCAAGGGAGGGGGTGCAGGTCCTGTAAATATGTAATGCATGTAGAACAAAAATCTATTTCATCTGAAGATATCCTTCGAAGATGCAAGGAAGTGCATGGTGATAAGTATATTTATCCCTATCAAAAACTAAATGGTATGAAAGATAAAGTTCAAATTGTGTGCAGGAGACATGGAAGTTTCCATCAGTATGCAAGCAATCATATTAGATTAGGTCACGGTTGCCCTAAGTGTAAAGGTGAGCAACATGCGCTGAGAAGTAGCCTTAACACTCAGGAGTTTATTAAACGTGCTACCGCTATACATGGAGACTACTATAATTATTCTGATGTTCAATACATCAATAACCATGGCAAAATTTCTATTAAATGTCCAGAGCATGGGGATTTCTTTCAATCTCCTGACTCCCATCTTCAGGGGAGTGGGTGCTACGAATGTTCAAAAATACGTGTTGCTGAGTCTCATAGGTATAACAATGAAATATTTGTAGAAAAAGCCCTCTCAGTACATGGGTCCCACTACAACTACGATCATGTGGAATACATCGGTAGTTTCACTAAAATTGATGTTTGTTGTACTCAGCACGGTGTGTTCCAGATCACACCTAGTGCCCACTTGTTCGGACAAGGGTGTCCAGAGTGCGCCAATCTCCGTAAAGGTTTTGGAAGAAGTCCAATTTATAGAAGTTTTGAAGAATATTCCCATATCTACTTCACCCGTCTATGCAATTCCTCTGAAGAATTTTTGAAGATTGGCTTAGCACGTAAACCGAGTGTAAGGCACGCTCGGATACAAAGAGATTCAGATTATAAAATTGAAGTATTGCGATGCCATAAAGCATCGGGTGTTTCAGTATACGATATTGAAAAGTACATATTAAGTAATAAGGAACTTGTTAAATATGTACCTGAACAAATGTTCCAAGGATATACTGAATGTTTTTCTTTAGAGTCTTATGAAGACATAGATGAAATTTTGGAGGTTTGTTTTGACATATGAAAGATTAGAGCCGCAACCCGGTAAGCAAACAATGTTCCTTGAGACAGAAGCGGATTAGAACATAGTCCCTTTAAAGAGTAATCTTTATCGAAAACCGGATGAATTGCTGGAAAGCTAAGGGTTTATTAACCTATGCCAATCAGCAGCCAAGCCTTATAAGCGTATAAGGAAGGTTCACAGACTACATGGTTCGCAACGATCTTTGCGTGTAATACATGAATAGCGTCCGGCATCCTAATAGGATGATGATATAGTCGAGGTCCGGTAGAAATATCGGGATTATCTGATATGTCTCTACGGTGGTGGCGCAGGTTCAGGCAAAACCTTCAGTCTTCTTTTAGAATGTCTTAGACATAAAAACGTTCCAAATTTCTTCACTTTCTTTCTTCGTCGTACAAAGAATGAACACCGCTATCCGGGAGGACCATGGGACGAAAGTTTTAATATATTTTCTAATTTCCCAGATGCAGAAGCTTATGACTCAACAATGAAGTGGGTTTTTAAAGACTCCAATGCTCGTGTTCAATTCGCTGGTATTGAATTAGAGAAAGATTTGGAAAACTTTAAAGGTTCACAGGTTCCGTTATTGATTAGCGGCTTTAAAGAGTAATCTTTATCGAATAACTGGATGAATTCAGGGGAAACCTCTAAGTGAGACAATCCTGAGCCAAGCCTTATAAGCGTATAAGGAAGGTGCAGAGACTAGGCGGTATGATACGATCTTATCATGTAATACGCCATTAGCGTCCGGCATCCTAATAGGATGGTGATATAGTCCAAATTGTAATCATTTTTGATGAGTTAACAGGCTTTACCCAACGAATGTTCTGGTATCTTTTATCTCGTAACCGCTCAAGTACAGGGGTGAAACCGTACATTCGCGCAACATGTAATCCAGTGTCCGAGGGATGGGTAAGAAAACTTGTCGACTGGTGGATTGATCCAGAAACAGGATTTCCTATCGAGAGTAGATGCGGTGTTATAAGGTGGTTTGTAAGGCGAGGTGAAGATACACATTGGTACGATACTAAAGAAGAAGCTGAAAGGATTTGGGGAGAAGATTCCATGCCTAAGTCCTTTACTTTTATAAATGCTACAGTTAAGGATAACAAGAAGATTGACCCGGCATATGAAGCTAACCTTAAAGCACTTACTCGCGTAGAGCGTGAAGCACTCTACCTTGGTAATTGGAATGTGAAAGCAAATTCAGGTACATATTTTCAAAAGGACTGGTGTGAATTTGTTGATATAAAAGATGTGCCCCCAGCTAAAGCAGAGATGAGAGCATGGGATACCGCCTCGACTGAGCCATCAGAAGTTAATCCCGATCAATGGTCGCTTTATACGGTAACGTATATCGAATAACCCCTTTAATTGCTGGAAAGCTAAGTCTTTTTCAGATATGCTAATCAGCAGCGAAGCTTGATTCTAAGAATCTTGAACGTTCAGAGGTCATCACGTAGGTTCCAAGCGGAATCGAAACGGGGGGCATCCTTAGAGGATGATGATATGATCCGATCTTATGGGAAACCATAAGCTGGTTTCGTACCGGGTGTAGTTTAGCGAACTGCACTGAACTCTTGCCAGATTATACAGCAGGTGTAAAGATTCGTCTCGCTACAGATGGTTATTACTACATTATGCACGCTGTTAGAGATCGTAAAAGACCTTCTGGCGTTAAGCAGATGATGCGTAAATATGCAGGGATTGATGGTACTAAGTGTACAGTGGGAATACCACTAGACGCTGGCGGGGCGGGAAAGGCAGTCTTTGAAGACCATGCAAAGAACCTAGCAGGATTTAAGTTCAAAAAGTGTAAAACCACTAAATCCAAGTTAGAACGCTTTGAACCGTTCTCAGCAGCCGCTGAAGCTGGTCTTATAAAGATTGTAAAAGGTGATTGGAATGATGAATATGTAAGGGAGCTGGAGAACTTTGTAGGAGACGGTAAAGGTCACGATGACCAAGTTGATGCTACAAGTGATGCTTTTAATAACCTTTCCAAATCCATTGTATCCCCCACAAATATCTCAATAGACCCTTCAGCAATGTATTCCCAAAACAGATGGTCAGTATAAATTAAATAACTAAAATTTATTTGACTTTTTATTAAAAATATGGTTGCAAGGACTAATAAGTTACTGCTACTATTAGAAGTAGATACTAATTAACGATTAGCCTTGCAACTTTTAATTTTAACGAGGTCTTTTAATGGCGACACCAGAAATCACAAATGATAAAACGCCGCCTCTAAGTGAACTCGGAGGAACAGGGCTAAGAAATTACTCAGGATATTTTAACGAAGATGAAGTTGTAAAAGACCTTCAATGGCCTTATTCAATTAATCGCTATCGTGAAATGGAAGCTGATGCTCTTATTGCTGGAGCATTATTTGCTATCAAACAATTTATTAGAAGTGCTGAATGGGAAGTTGAAGAATACAAAGGTGAAAATGCACCTTCAGATACTAGAGATCAAGCTGATTTCCTAAGAAGTTGTCTTAAAGATTTGGACAAACCTTGGGAAGAAACGATGATTGATATTCTTTCGTTCCTTACTTATGGATTCAGCCTTCACGAGATCGTTTACAAGAAACGTCTTGGGATGAATCAATCCAGTAAAAAATACCGTTCAAAATATAATGATGGTCTTTATGGCTGGAGAAAATTCCCTATTCGTGCTCAAGATACTCTAGAGTTCAATAAGAAGTGTTTTGATTCAGATGGAGAAATTTATAGAGTCCATCAGAAGGATTTAATTGCTGGTATTGATACGTATATTCCTGAAGAACGTTATCTATTGTTTAGAACCACTTCTTACAAAGATAATCCTTATGGGCGTTCAATTCTTTATGCAGCATATCGTTCATATTACTTCCGAAAGAATATTGAAGTAGTTGAAGCGATTGGTATTGAGAGGAATCTTGCAGGTATTCCTATTATCCGCATTCCTTCTGAATTGATGTCTCCTGATGCTGATGAAGGTCAGCAAAAGTTACGTAGAATGTATGAAGTTATGGGACAAATGATCAAGAAAAATGATCAGTCCTATGTTCTTCTGCCTTCTGATACTCAGGACGCTAATGATTCAGGTAATGGTAAATATCATTACGATATTGAACTTCTTAGAAGTGATGGCTCAAATAACTCTAACCAAGGTCCAGTAATTGAACGTTGGGATAGACGTATTATGCAATCAATGCTTGCAGACTTCCTTTTGGTAGGTGGTCAAAGTGTTGGTTCATATGCTTTGAGTTCTACTAAAGTAGACGCTTTCAAGACCGCCATTAGTTCTTATCTTGATACTATTGCTGCTCAGTTTAACGAGAAAGCTATTCCTATGCTTTGGGAAATTAATGGTTGGGATTCTACAAAGTGTCCTAAACTCAAGCATACAGGAATTGATAAGATCGACACTGGTGTTATCGCTGACTTTATCAAGAAGACTATTGAAGTTGGTGCAATTACTCCTGATCAGAATGTTGAAGAATATCTTCGTAATTCTGTTGGTCTTAAACCTTATCAACATGATGGTAATGGTGGTGCTGTAGAACGTGCCAGACAACAAGCTGAAATTTCTCAAGGTAATGATATAAATACGAATCAAAATAATTCTCAAAATCAACAACAGGGAGGTTAAGTATGGCAACAGAACAATCTCCTTTTGAAGAAGAGAATAATCTTGAGAATGACACTTCACAAGAACTTTTGAGTGTATTACTACTTGCTTTAATTCAAGCACAAAATTCAATTGTTATTTCTGAGTTTAACAATAACACATTTAATGTTATCCAAAGTCAATTGAAAAGTAAGTCATCAGAAGTTCTTCCTTTCTTGAATAATACTTCTCATAAAGCTATTCAAATAGGTCTTGATAGAACTAAACGAGAATTGGGGTTTGATAATCTAACTATTGATTATTCAGACTCGCGTTTTACTGATTTAGTGACCAAAGTTTTTAACGATAATTTTGAGTTTATTTTAGATACTAATCGAGAGATGTATCAAGAACTACAAAATATTGCTAATGAAAGAGGTTGGTCACAAGAAGAATTAGCGAGACGTTTAAAGAAGTATTATGGATTAACACCAAGATACATTAACACGGTTCTTACGTTAGAATCTGCATTAATGTCTGAAGGCGTTTCTAAGAAAGTTTTAGAACAAAGAATCCAAAAACGTATTGATCAATTACTTGAATGGCGTATGAATTTAATTGCTGAAAGAATTAGTACAGCGATTATTGAAGGTTCTAAAGATGAGTCATTTGGATACCTTGTAGATACCAGTCAAATTGATAGAAATGAATACGTTAAGCAGTGGTCCAGTCTAATTGATGATGTAACCACTGATATCTGTTTGAGTTCTAACAACACTATCGCAGAGATTGGTGGAAGATTCCCTAACGGATTATATCATCCTCCTGCGTATCCTCCTGTACATGAATGTCGCTCATCAATTGCGCTGACTAAGAGGAATATTTAATGACTAAAGATGTGGAAAAGAAGAAACTACTTGATTCATTTTCAGAATGGTTAGATAAAAATTTTGGTGGTTCTTCAAAAGACCATGAAGGTGACTACGAAGGTATTGCTAAAGCAGTAGATATTGAAAAGCAAATCTTCACTGCTGTAGTTCTTCGCCCTGACGTAACAGATGCACATGGAGATATTTACGACGCAGAAACTGTAGAAGATGCGTGTCATTCATACAATTCATTCTGTCGTAAAGCTAATCTTCAGCATCTTGTTCAAACTGAATTAGCAACTCCTGTTGAGTCCTATATTGCGAAAACCAATTTTGAGTTAGGGGATGGTCAGGTTCTTGCTGGAGATTGGGTCATGAGTATGAAGATTCATGATAAAGAACTTTGGGAAATGTGCAAAGAGGGTAAGTTTGCAGCATTTTCTGTAGGTTGTATGGCGAAAACGGAGAAAATTGATGACTAAAGCTAAACGAAGAATTACTAAATTTAATTTTGAGTCAGAAGGAGCACATTGTGCTTTGGTGACTGCTGGAGCTAATCAGCAAACCGTTCTGACAATGAAAGCTCTCGATCCAGAAGAGCCATCCCAGAATCTTTCGTCTTCGGTAGAAAGCCAAGACGGAGATGTTGTAAAAGCCGAAGATGAAAAACTAACTAATAAAGGTATTGAATCAATGTCTAAAGAAAAGAAAGAAATGAGTGCTGAAGAACTTCAGACCATGATCAATAAGGCTGCTGAAGATATTGTCAAAGAGCGTCTTGAAACTCTTGAGAAACAATATGCCGATAAAGATGCTGAGCGTAACAAGGAACTTGAAGTTCTTAAAGCTGCTGAAGAAGCTCGCACATCTCAAGTATATCTGACCAAAGCTGAAAAAGTTTCTAAGTATCTTGGTGAAGAAACTGATAAAGAAGCTCTGGCTAAATCTCTCCGTAAAGCGGAAATGGACGAAGAACTTGCTCCTCTGATGAAAGCTTTTGGGGAACTTCAAGATACCGTTTCTAAAGAAGAACTTCTCGTTGAGAAAGGTGTTTCTGCTACTTCTGATCAGCCGAATACCGAAGAAGCTAAGATTGAAGAACTGGCTAAATCTTATCAGAAAGAAGAAGGTCTTAGCGCTCAAAAAGCTTATATGAAAGCTTACGAAGAAGTTAAAACTGCTTAATTTAAAATATATAAGAGGATACATATAAATGTCTTACAACATTGATATTGTTCATGACTTTGGTAATCTCCCGTTCGCTGCTGATAATACCAATGCAGATAATCGCGGTAAGTTCGTAACTATTCAATCAACTGGTCAAGTTGCAGTTGCAGCCGCCGGCTCACGTCCTCATGGCGTTCTTCGTGCAGGCGTTACCACTGGCTTTTCTCCTGCTGTAACTATGGGCGGTTTCCCTTACGTTCTGGCAGAAGAAGCACTTTCTTTCGGCGATTATGTTGCTGTTGGTGCTAACGGCGGTGCTGCTGTAGCAACTACTGGTGACACTATTGTTGGTGTAGTTGTTCAAGAAGGTGCTGCTGATACTTTTGAAGCACGAATCAAGTTCTTCGATGGCGCTAATACCGCTGTTTAATCTAATTTTAGGAGAAATATAAATGCCGCTTAATACTGCAACTGACGTAAAACGTTTTGATAAGTACCTGACTAATTTCTCTCTGGACCTGATGCAGAATGATTCTGTATTCCGTGCACGGTCTATTATGCCGACTGTCCCTGTCCAGAACCAAGCTGATTTCTACCGCATCTATGACCAAGGTGCTTTCCTGAAGCCGCAGATGAAGCCGCTTGCTGATGGGACTCAGACTGCTGCAATGGAATACGACTACACCGAAGGCACTTATGCAATTAAGGTATGGGGTGTTCATAAAGATACTGGTCCGATGGCTTATGCTAATGCTGATTCTGACCTGAATCTTGATCGTCGCACTGTTGCTGCTCTGACCCGTCAGGTTATGCTGCACGAAGAAATTCAGTGGCACAATGCCTTCTTCGGTACTGGCAAATGGTCTACTGATCTGACTGGTGTTGCTGCTACTCCGAGTGCTGGCGAGTTCCTGCAATTCAATGATGCCGCTTCTGATCCGATTGGGACTATCAAGTCTGCCATTACTCAGAACCAAATTCTTTCTGGTGGTTTCCGAGTCAACACTATGGTTATGTCTCGTGTTGTCTTTGATACTCTGGTTGAGCATCCTGATATTGTTGATCGTATTAACCGTGGTCAAACTACTGGTCCGGCTATTGCTAACGAACAATCTCTGGCAGCTATCTTCGGTCTTGAACGTGTAGTTGTTATTGATGCTGTTGTTGATCAATCTGGTTCTAACGAGATGCTTGGCGGTAATGGTATCCTGCTGGTTTACCTTGACGGTATGGCTGGTATGGAAGGTGTCACTGCCGGTGTTCGTTTTGAATGGTCACGTCTGAACCAGTTCATGACTATCGGCAACACTGTTCTTCGTTATGAGCATCCTCTGGCTGAAGGGACCGTGCGCCACGAAGTCAAATCTGCCTTTGATTATCGTATTACCGCACCTGATCTTGGTGTGTATCTTGCAGATGCTATCGCATAATACATTGTGAAGAAAACCCCTTGAGAAATATCTTGAGGGGTAATTCATTAAGGAGATTTTATGCGAACAGAAAAAATGTTTAAACCTAATGAAATCTTCTACGCTCTGAAAGAATTTAAGTACTCTGGTAGAGAATATATTCGAGGGGATAAATTCCCTTCTCGGGATATGACAAACAAGCAATTGTTGAAGTTTTTCCAGAATGGTTTTGTAGGTTACTCTTCTGATTTTAAATACAACAAGACTTCTATGACAGAAGTTGAGTATGAAGATAAGAACGTTACCTCCGCTGAAGAAGAACCTAAAGAAGACATTGCAAAAGTCGTAGAAGATACAGAAGAATCTTTCAAAGTAGAATACCAAGGTAAAGTACGTGAAATCTCACGTAATCAATATCGTGAAGATGGAACACTTACTAAAGGTGGTCTGAAAGCTTTTAAAGATTAAGTTTTTAGTGTGGGGTATCTAATGACGGGATTAACGAGATGCCGCCCTCCATCTTGCCCGTCACCTATTAATAAATTATAGAGGTACTACATGTCTTTCACTTATACAGGAGATTTAAGTAATCCTATTGATTACATTCGTTTTACTATCGGAGATAAGACTGATGAAGGACATGTATTTGAAGATGAAGAAATTCAATTCTTTATTAGTAAATATCCTTCTCCAATCTCCGAAAGAAATCTAAAGAAAGTATCTGTTACGTTACTTAAGAATATCCTTCGTGAAATTCTATTAACACCTTCAAGGGAAAGGTCGGGTACTTTTGAAGTATACAGATCGGACGCTAATTCTCTTCAGTTATTCATCAAAGTTCTTGAAGAAGAAATTGAAGAATCTATGGGGTTTGCTTCACCATCATTTGGTGGTGTTTATAAAGCTGAAACTGTAAGCAATAGACACAACCCTGAGTATACTCCGACAAGATTTTATCACGGACGCATTTATAAATACGATGAGAGATATTTCTATGAAAGTCCACTCATCCGTTAAAGTAGATTTATCAGGCTTAAAGAAACTTAAAACTCACCTAAAGAAACTTGAAGCCAAAGAAATTGAATGGGGTTTTCTTTACGGTACTCATTCTAAAGCTGATCTTTCATACGCGGCTCTCGCGTGGATGCTTGAAGAAGGTGTTAGAAGTAATTTTGGAGGCTGGTCAATCCCTCCAAGACCTGCTTTTAAATCTACTATCTCAACAATCAAGAATACTAAATTGTTTGATTATGAGATGCAGAAAGACATCTCTAATTTCATGTATGGAAAAGTCACTGCAAATTATCTATTAAATGAAACTGGTAAATTCGCTACTAGTCTTCATAAAGATACAATGACAAGTTGGATTAGCTCTGGTTCTCAATATAAACATAACTCACCAATAACTATTGAGATCAAAGGTTTTGATATGCCTTTTGTTGATACTGGAGAACTTGTTCAAAACGTTAAATATCAAATTACTTAAAGGAGGTTTATATGTCAATTGCTCGTTATAAATTAGTTGGCTATAAACCTCTTGCTGTTTATAGAAAGACATCTGGACAATATGTCAATGGAAGATGGGTTGAAGGAACAGAATCACCAATAACTATTAAAGGTAATTGGCAACCGATCAAAGGTTACGACAAGATGATGATGCCAGAGTCCTTTAGAAGTAAATACACAATTAAACTTTCTACTACTTCTGAACTTTATTCAATTATTGAAGGGACTGCTCAACAAGAACCTGATGAAGTAGAGATTGATGGCTTTAGATTTGAAGTACAAGAAAAAGAACATTACTCAATGGGTGTTGTAGATCACTTTGAATATACCCTGACGAAAAAAGAAATTTCAGCAGGAGCATCATAATGTTTATTACAGATATGGAGGATGCTCTTTACCAAGTAGTCTCTTCAAATTTAAATATCCCAGTTATTTTTGATTATTCAAATGGTCCAGAACCAACAGTTGATTACTGTGTACTGGGAATGACATTACTAACGAAATTGAATAGAGATTCAAAGTATTTTTATTCGACACCTACAGGTTTTGAAGAACAATTAAAACAAGATTATGAAGTGATGTTTACTTTCAGATTTTATGGTGATAGTTGCTATGATAATGCAATGAAGATTCAAGCAATCTTATCCATGAATACTACCCAACAAAATCTACATTATTATAATGATATTTCTGTTGTAGATATTACACAGATTAGACGAATCCCTGAATTAAGAGAGACGCAGTATATTCAAAAAGCATCTTTTGATATGAATCTCTTGATTGGTTTTGATTATATCCAAGATATCGATTGGTTTAACACTGTTTCTTATGAAGGGGATTACAAAGATTCTGAAGGTAATATTGTTCTTCATGAATCTGAAACAGTATCAGCAAATGATAATCCTTAAAGGAGATTTACTCAATGGCAAGCGTTAAAGACATTATCGAGATTAATATTTCTCGTGAAACTCGCGGTGTATCCCGTCAAGGTTTTGGTACACCACTTTTTATTGGTTCTACCGCAGGTGTTCTTAGTGCAACTGATCGTGTGAGAACTTATAGTTCTGCTGAAGCAGTTCTGAATGACTTTACAGAAACTGACCCCGAGTATATTGCAGCGCTTAGGTTCTTTGGTCAAGAACTCGAACCTACTTATATTAAGATCGGTTTCCACGATACTTCTGCAACAGAAACGATTACCGAAGCATACAATGCTATTAAAGAGCAAGACTCTGACTTCTATTTTGTAACTACTTATAGTCACGATCCTGCTGATATTGAAGCATTGGCCGCTGTAGTTGAAACTGAGTCACGTATTTATGGCGCATCTTACAATGGTACTGACGCAACTGATGCACAAGATTCTTCAGACATTGGTTCAACTCTTCAAGGTCTTAACTATGCAAGGACATTCCTTGTTTATGCCGAAGACCCAACTGAGTATCCTGAGTGTGCATTTATTGGCCTGCAAGCACCAAAAGACCCCGGCTCTACTACTTGGAAATTCAAAGAAGTTTCAGGTGTAACACCTTCCAACCTTACCACTACTCAAAGTCTGACTCTTAAGGGTTCTAAGTACGATTATGGCAAAGGTTACAATACTTATGAGCCAACTGGCGGACGGACAATCTTTGCAGAAGGCCGTGTAGTAAATTCTGAATTCCTCGATCAATTGGTCGCCTGAGAGAGAAATCTTTCAGTGAAAACCCTGTGAATTGCTGGGACGCCCTAATAGCCAACTTGACTACAACGTGATTTCTACAGAATTAATCTTTAGAAGTGAGCGTGAGAGTTCAAAAACAAGTCGGATTGGGTAATCAGCAGCCAAGCCCGTAAGGGAAGGTTCAACGACTATTACGTAGGATCAAGCGATCCGAAGTGCAGGGAGCCTTATCAATAATATTGAAGGCTAAGATATAGTCTGGTCTTACAGGAAACTGTAAGCAGTTAGCTTAACAAGGGGATAAATTGAACTACGAAAAACTCTATTTCAAATTCATTGAGAATTGGAAGTGCCAACATATCCCGGAAGGGACTTATATTGAAAAACACCACATCATCCCGAAGCATTGCGGCGGTACGGATGAAGATAGTAATTTGGTGAAGTTAACTTATCGTCAGCACACTTTTGCACATAGGCTTCTTTGGAAGGCGTATGGAAGACCTCAAGACTTAATGTGCTTGAGAATGATGAGTGCAATAGAAGATGATAAGAAGTTTGCCCTATGCCAGATGGCAGGATTAATCGGCGGAGCAAAGAATCGAAATTCTGGTCACATGTCTAAAGTCGGTAAAATTTACGGACCGATCCACGGTAAGCGTTGTGTAGAGAGTGGTTGGTTAGATGAAATACGACATCTCGCTAACAACGAGGAGCAGCGTGCTTGGGCTAGTAAATTGGGAAGACGTAACGTTGAGTCTGGTCATTTAGACAGAGTTAGGCAGATCGCTCTTAATAATTTAGCCATAAACGGTCCTTCGGAAAAACGCAGGGCATCTCTCGTAAAGCACAATGCTAAGATGGCTACTTGCCCCAAACAGAAAGAACATATGCGTAAAGCGCAGAAGGTCTCTGTTAAAAACAGGCAGGATTCATCTAGGAAAAGGTCAGAAGACGCTATCCTCAACGCAGAGAGAAACGAAGAATACTTAGCGGTTAAGCCTCGGGGTAAATTTTGGTTTGTATCGCCCGAAGGATTAAAATTTGGTACTTCTGTAGCCGCCGCAAACTACTACGGAAATATCAAAAATACAGATGTACAAAATTGGTGTAAAAGAGAACACCACGGTTGGCACCGAGAAATAGTAGAAAGGTAGTTAAGCTAACGGGTATGGATTAGCGATCCATGCTGAACATAAACGGTAATTAGATTTGCAGATTGGCTTGAAGCACGGATGCGTGAGCGTATCTATCTGACGCTTGTGAACTCTGAAAAGATTCCTTATACGTCCGCTGGTTTTGCAATTATCGAAGGTCGTATGCGTGAAGTTCTTAATCAAGGCGTGACTGTTGGTGGTCTTGCGGACTTTAGTATTAATGTACCTAATCCTCTTTCCGCTGATCCTAACGATAGGGCTAATCGTGTCGCCACTGGTTTCACCTTCACTGGTCGTCTCGCAGGCGCTGTACACTTTGTTTCTATTGCAGGAACTCTTACTATTTAACACTGATTTAAAGAGGATATTTAAATATGGCAGTTCAAACTTATTCTCCAGAGTTTACAGATGTAATCATCTCTAATGGAGACATTAACCATGTAGTTACAGGTTTTGCTGAAGGTACTTTTATTAGCATTGATCCTTTTGAAGATCGTTTCACACCTGTTTATGGCGCTAAAGGTGAGTCTTATCGGGCTGCAAGTGCCGTTAAAGCATTTGATATGACAATGACTCTTTCTCAGACTTCTCACTCAAACGACATTCTAACACTTCTTCTTCAGAATGATCGCGAGTCGCTTGACGGAACTTTTACACTGACTTTCAAAGATTCTTCAGGCACAACTATCTTTACCGAAGAATCAGCATATATTGGTCAAGAACCTTCGCAAGCATTTTCAGGTGGTGGTTCTATTGAGTCTCGTGAGTGGACTCTACATCTTCCTAATCCGAGTTATAATATTGGTGGTAATGGGAAGTTCACTTCGGATGTTCAACGTGCGTATGAAAAGATTGGTGGGGATATTCCTTCACAGTGGCAATCTTCCTAATAAATATTGGGGCCGTAATTGGCCCCTTACTTAAAGGAGATTGTTATGGCAATTCAAACTTACGATCCTTCTCAAGTTGATCTTTATCTTGCAATTCTCTATCCTGCAACGGGATTTTCACCAGATTCTTTGATCACAATTACTAAAGATCAAGGATACTTCAACACTTCCAAAGGTGTTTCTGGTGGAGTAGAAAGAACACTTATTACCGATAACACTTATACGTTAGAGGTATCCCTCTCCCAAACTTCTCCTACTAATAGTATTCTAAATGCCTTGGCGACTTTAGATAATCTTAGTGGATATGGCGTTTTCCCAATTTTCGCTAAAGATTCTTCAGGTAATTCCAATTTCATTGCAGACTCCTGTTGGATAGAGAATCCTCCCGAAACACGTTATACAACTAATATCGAATCGAGAGTTTGGCGTATTCGTTGTTCCAACATGATCTTCAATCTTGCTGGTAATAGTGAAGACAGGAATGCTCTTGAGAAAATGGGACAACTGACAAATCTAATTGGTCAATTTGGTGGAAACTATGGATTATTCTAAAGGGGGTGTTTTATGTTAATTGGTACATTCTCTCCAAAAGATATAGTCCTCTCTATTAATGACTACCAAATTAAAGATTTTACCGATGGGACTTTTATAGAAGTCTTGCAAAATTCTCCAAGCTATCGCGCTGTTAAAGGTATTCGTGGCAAGCATACCAGAGTACACCAGAGAGATAATTCTGGTACATTAAAGTTTAGAATGATGCAGACTTCTCATCAGAATAATGTCCTATCGGAAATTGCTCTTGATGATAAGATCAACCAAACTGGGTTGTTATTAGTAACTCTAAGAGATGTTGGCGGAGATACAGGTATTCAGTTTACCAATGCGTATCTTGAGGGATTCCCTAACGTTAGCTACCAATCCACTTCAACAAGTCCTATTGAATGGAATATCAACTATGAACATATCACCACGTATTATGTTGGTGGTAATAAAAAATCAGTTTTTGACTTTATCTAAATTAAATAAGTGGGGTGCTTATTATGGAACAGAAAGAAGTAACGATCAAGAATGACAAATATCAGATTCAACAATTTCCCGGAAGAAAGGGTCTGAAGTTAGGTAAGAAAGTTGCTAAGGTAGCTTTACCAGCTATTGGAAAGGCATTCAGTGAAGATGAAAATAGTTCAATGGGAAGTCTGATGGAAGTTGTTGCCGATCATCTTGATGATCTTGATGACGAAACAATCTTTGAACTTCTTTCTTATACTACCAAGAATAAAATGCAAATTGATTTTGATAAAGAATTTGCTGGTAACTATAGAACCTTGTGTGTTCTTCTTTGGGAAATCGTACAATTCAATTTCTCTGATCTTTTTTTCGAGGCCCACGCCGATACCGAAGAGAACTAAGTAAAGAAGAATCTTCAGGTGGTGTGGGCAGAAGTAATGTCTCAAGGGTTTGGAGAAACTTTACAGAAAGTTCTGATCTTGACCCTGAAGTCTATCTTATTGTGACAAAGAAATATGCAACTTTGAAAGAGTTGGATGAAAAGTATTCTGTAAATGATATCTATGATTTACTAGAAATTATTGATTTAGAGTCCGACTTGGAAAAAGCACAGTATAAGGATCAAGAGAGAATCAACAAGATGAATAAACAATAAGGTATTGCTTATGGCTGGCCAGGAAATCGCAAAATTATTTGCTACTCTGGGTTTTAACATCCAAGATGGAAAACTTAAACAGTTTGAGAATCAGCTAAAGTCCATAAAGCAATCAATGACAGGTACTGCTAAGACTGTTAATGATTCTTTTAAAGGCACTGATAAATCTGTAAAGTCTTCTACTAAATCCTTAAAGAAACAAGAAGCTTCTGTAGCAAGTATTCAAAAAAGGTATGATAAGTTAGGTGGTTCATTACAACAAGTCAGGGAAGACTACCAAAGGATCAATAAGCAGTTTAAACAGAATAGAATCTCTGCTGAAAAACGTAATGAACTTTTAAGACCTATTGCTGAAAGATACCGACAAATGAAGTCTGGTCAATTCGGTGAAGAGGAAAGACTTCAACAATGGTTTAAACAAGCTGAAGAGAAGCGAGTAGCAGAGTCTAAAGCTGCTGATAATAAGATACTGAATAATCGCAAGCAAGCTTCTAAAGAATCTCGCCAACTATTTTCTGCTGAAGAACAGATGCGGAAGAAGGCACAAGCTGCTGCTAAACAACTTCAGAGAAGCATTGATGGTATCGCTCGGAAATATGATAAGACGAGTTTTGAACTAAAGAATCTCAGGCAGCAATATTCCTTTATCAATCAGCAATACAAACAGGGGAACGTTACTCTCGAAGAACGTCAACGAATCCTTACAGGTCTTATTGCAAAATATCGTCAGTTGCAAATGGCTGAGACAAGTTCTGCTACACGTTCTGCGGCAAGTGTTAAACGTGGTAATCATGGATTAATTTCTGCGTTACATTCTGATGCTGTTTTGGGGGCAGGTGCAGTATCTATTGGTGGATATGCCTCTACAAGGTCTTATCAGGAATTTGTAGGGGTCCAACAAGGACTTAGTGCTGCTACTGGAGGTGTTGAACAAGGTAGGAAAGAGCTAGAATACCTCATCCGGACTTCGCAAAGACTTGGTATTTCTTTGACAGACGCTTCACAAGGATTTACTGCATTAACCGCAGCGACTAAAGACTCAAACTTACAAGGTAAAGAAACTAGAAGGATTTTTGAAGCCGTATCTAGTTATTCTAAAGTTTTGAATTTAAGTGCTGAAGATGTTAAAGGTGTTTTTCGAAGCCTTGTGCAGATGCAGTCTAAAGGAGTCGTTAACGCCGAGGAACTTTCACAACAGTCAATTTTACAGGCTGCCTAGTGTAGAAATATACTAGTGAATAACTCATCTAACTGTCTGGAACATCCTTAGAGCTTGACAAACCACAACGTAATATGCGAATATAAGCGTGAAGGTTTAAAAATTGTCAAGATTGGATGATCAGCAGCGAAGTTGCTTACCAATCTACCGAATATTAGTAGGAGATTACACATGAAGAGAATTGAAGAGTCAAAGTACTACTATATCACTGAAAACGGAGTTGTTTATACCAATTCCAAAGGAAAAGGTTTGCGTGAGCTTAAGCAAAAACTTGATACTAGTAAATATTATCGAGTTTGTCTTGTCATGGAGAACTGTGAAAATAAAAATTTCTTAGTTCACCGTCTTGTAGCTAAAGCATATATAGATAATCCAGAGGGTTTAGAATACGTCAACCATAAAGACGGAGATAAACTCAATAACCACTTTTCTAATTTGGAATGGGTTACTTCTGGGGATAACCAAAGACATGCTTATTCAACAGGTTTGAAGAATATCCCTAGAGGTGAAAGTAACGGTAGAAACAGGTTATCTGAAGAGGATGTACTGAGTATCTATTGGAGACTTTATGAAGGTGCTCGGAATATTGACATAAGACGCGAGTATGATATAGGCAGTGGTACTTTGACTTGCATTAAAAATAAAACTAATTGGAAATATTTGTTACAAGATTTACCAGATATCCCGATTAGACAAAGAAGTAATAAATTATCTGAAGATACTGTTCGGTGGATTTGTAGAAAATTTGTGGAAGGGTATTCTTCTGTAGAAGTCTACAGTATGTCAAATAATCTATCTGTAACTATCCATCAGATAGAAGATATCAAAAGAAGAAAATGTCATTCTTCTATTTCATGTGAGTATGATTGGTAAGTAAAACGTCCAACGGTCAGTGCAATGCACGTACCCTATAAGCGATTGATAGGGGAAATGGTGAGGCTCTAAACAGGTTATGCTGTAGAGTAAGATATGATCTGGACTACGTAGAAATACGTAGAAGTTCATAAGAGAACTGGCAGAGGTGTAGCGACCCCTGTTGAACATTTTTTCGTTGGTGAAAGATTGCCCGGCGCTTACGCGGCTGCCGCTAGAGCAATGGGAATGACTACTGCTGAACTGCGTAAAGCTACTTCGTTAGGTCAAGTTACAGCAGAAGAGTTATTTCCAAAACTAAGTATTGAGTTATTAAAGTTAGCAAACAACGGTGACCAGCTTGCCGCATCATTAACTAATACTAACTCTGCAATTAATCGTTTCAAAAATAATGTCTGGCTAGCTAATGCTACGTTCAACCAATCTGGTTTTGATAAGACTGTTCGTGATCTTTTTAATACCATGTCTGATGCAATCCAAAAAGCTGAACCTGTTTGGATCATGTTGGGCAAAGCATCAGAATATCTCGGACTTGCTCTTGAAGCACCTATTGAACTGTTTGGTGAACTTGGAGAAAAACTTGGGTTTGTAACTGACAAAGGTTTCAAGTTCAATACAGAATTAAAACTTATTACAGCAGCGGTAATAGCTGCATTCAGACCTCTGCGAAAACTCTTTGCAGTATTCTTCTTATACCCACTTGCAATTTCTGCCGTTACTGATACACTTGATAATGGGTTTGATAGCTGGAATGACTTCTTTACGAAGATGGCTATCTGGGCAGCTACCGCTGCTTCATTATATTCTTCGATAAAAGGGATTGGGAAAGTGTTCGGTAAAACTAAAGTTCCAACGATGGGTAAAGCATCCGCTGCTGGTAGTATGATGGGAGCATTCGCAAAAGGTGCCTTGCGGGTAACAATCATAGGTATTGCAGCGAGTGTTTTGATGTCGATTGCAGGAGCAATGCTTCAAAAAGATTCTGTAAGAAATTATGAAATCCAGACAGGGAAAGGTGCTTTAACCGTTGGTCAAGTTCTTGATGCACTAAGTAACGGTGAGAAGCTTGGTAATTTGACTGAACGTTATAATCTCAATCCTGATGTACTGAGAACTGTTATTGATAACTTTAGTCAACAAGCGCTTTCACAGTCTACAAACAAGTCTTTTGGTGTTCTTAATGATAAGAATATTGATGATTGGTTGAAGTCTCAACAAAAACCCTATCAAATGATTAATGATAAGAATATTGATGCTTTGTTGAAGTCTCAACAAAAACCCTATCAAATGATTACAGATAAGAATATTGATGCTTGGTTGAAGTCTCAACAAAAACCCTATCAAATGATTAATGATAAGAATATTGATGCTTTGTTGAAGTCTCAACAAAAACCCTATCAAATGATTACAGATAAGAATATTGATGCTTGGTTGAAGTCTCAACAAAAACCCTATCAAATGATTACAGATAAGAATATTGATGCTTGGTTGAAGTCTCAACAAAAACCCTATCAAATGATTACAGATAAGAATATTGATGCTTGGTTGAAGTCTCAACAAAAACCCTATCAAATGATTACAGATAAGAATATTGATGCTTATCTTAAATCACAAACTGGTACAACACAATCCCCAATTACTAATAAAAATATGTATGGCGACATTAACATTACAATTGATGGCGGGGATATTCCAAGTATTGAACCAGAAGTTTTGAGAGTTGTTAATGATATGTTCAACACTACATCTGGTAACGATCCAATTACTGAAAGATAATTAATAAGGATTATCCTATGGCTTTAGCATTTTTATTTGAAGATGATACAGTGATGTATATCGATGCTGTACAGAATTATTCAAAAGGATATTCAAGTAATATTTCGAATCATCCGATTGATGGTTCTGGATACATTACTGATCATGTCTCTAAGGATAATCCTTCTTTTACCATTAAGGGAATTATCTCTTCAGCAGACTTTAACAATTATAGATCACCTGAATTTGACTTAGGGAATAATACAGTAGCTTCAGAATATAATAATCCAGTTGATACAGTATCTATTAAAGATCAATCATCATTCTTGAGTTATCTGCCAGGTTCTGTTCAACAGTTCATTGGTTCAGGTAATTCAGCAAGTATATCTTCTGATGCTTTTAGAGGATACAGTCATCAAATTGCAAGAGATAGGTTGAATAAAGCTTGGGAAAAGTCAGAAGTCATTACTATTCTTGATTATGATTATGACCCATTTACAGGACGAAGTGTTTCTGTACAATCAATTCAAAATTGCTTAATCTCTCGTTATACTGACTCTGAATCAGTCGAGACTGGTGATTCCTTTAGTTTTACAATCACTTTCCAACGAGTAAGATTTGCGTATCTAAAAGAAACTGAAGTAAATGTATCTCAACAAACCTCTCCGCAAGTTTCTGATGATGTAGCAGAAGCATCTAGTAAAGGGGATCAAACTACTACTGGTCAGGATCAAGAACAGTTAAGCGTCTATGATCGTTACAGTGGGAAATTTCTTGATTTAATTACGGGAGATTTATGATGGCTATCATTTGTCCACTGTATTCTGATCCTTACTATTTCTACTCCATAGATTTATCCGGGGATGCTTATACATTAACATTTAGATGGTCTAATAGGTCACAACAATGGTTAATGAATATTGAAGATGCTGACGATAATATGATTATTCGTGGTGTACCATTAGCACCTAACTACCCACTGATTCGACAATACTCTATTGAAAAACCTATCGGTGACTTCCTGTTGGTTCCAGTGAATAACTCTAGTGACGCATCATTTTCACAACCTCTGATAAATCCCCGAGAGATTTATAAAACACACTTCCTTGTTTACGATGAAACATTACAATAATCTTTAAGAGGTATCCGGTATGCTATTCAGAAGAACTTATGAATTGATCTTAGGTGAACCGGATTCTAGTAAAGGTCTACGTTTAATCGGCGATGAGCAAAAGAATCAAGGTTTGCAGATTTCATTCAGAATAAAAAAGAACATAGATAACAAAGAAAACAGTAACACTTGTATTATTGACATTTACAATCTTTCCGAAGACTCAATCAAGTATATTCAAAGAGATAATATGGCAGTAGTCTTCAAAGTTGGTTATGAAGGAGATAACAAGGTATTATTTACTGGAATGATTAACGAGATAAGGACAGACGATTATACTGGTAGAACAGATCGTAAAACAACTTTAAAATGCGTTCCTGCTGAAACTCTTGTTTATCAGCCTACTCTATCTAAAACATTTCCTGCTGAAACTACACCAAGACAAATTATCAATTACCTTGTAGGTCAATCTACAGCACTTACTAGGGCATCTTTTAATAGTGATAATATCGATGATCCTTTTCCTTTTGGTTATCCAGTGCAAGGCACTATTAAAACTATTCTCAATGAACTTGCAAGGGATTTTAACTTTGTCTATAGAATTGATGGTAAAAGATTGTATATCAATGATCCTAACAAATATCAATCAAAGAATAGCGTAGAAAAGGCTTTTGTAATATCCCCAACAACAGGGTTGATTGGTGTTCCTACGTATTCTTCAGGAGATTCAAAGAAACTTAAATCAGATGTTCAAAAGAAAAATGGAGTCAAATTCACTACTCTGATGAATCCTTTGATTATCCCCGGTTCAGCTATTTCAATTAAAAATACTCAAATAAATGGGGTTTTTAGAGTAGATTCTTGTGAGTATTCTGGTGATTGGAGAGGTAATAAGTGGGAAGTAGAATGTCTGTGTTCAAAGATTAATACGGAGTAGATACTATGGAAGATGTTAGTTTAGAAGGTCTTCTGAGACAGTATATTACAAATACAATTAACGGCATGTTTACGGCAATGCCTTGTAAGATTGTCAATGTTACTATGTTGGATCAACAGAGGCTCGATGTAAAACCACTTATTGAACGTGTAACTCCTGACAATGACATTCTTGAGCATCCTGTTATCCTTAACGTACCTTTGATATTTCCGGGTTCACGATCCTCCCAATTTTCATTTCCAGTAAGAGTTGGTGATACTGTTCTTTGTATTTTCTCACAAAGGTCTTTGGACAGGTTTAAACTTGGTGCTGTTGAATCGCATAGACCTATAGACTTTCGTAAGTATTCACGTAATGACGCAATGGCTATCCCCGGTTTATTTCCTTTTGATATTGCTGTCAATAATCCATCTAAACACTCTCTAAGTCATGATATTAACGATACAGTAATGGTTCATAATATTGGGACTGAAGCAGAATGTGAAGTAAGATTGAAAAGCTCTGGTGATATTGTTATCAATGCACCGGGGAACAAGGTTGAAGTTAACTGTCAAACATCTGTTATTAATGCTGAAGATTCTGCTACGGTTAACACTACAACATCTACAGTAAATGCATCTGATAGTTCTACTGTAAATACTTCTACAGCATCTATTAATGCGTCATCAAGCACCACTATAGACTCTCCTAACACAACAGTTACTGGGAATATGTTAGTCCAAGGCACTTTTACATACACTTCAGGAATGGTTGGGTCAGGAAGTGCTGGAGGTTCTACAGCGACTATTAGTGGTTCTATTCAAGTCTCTGATGATGTGACCGCATCTGGTATATCTCTTGTTAACCATACCCATACTGGTGACAGTGGAGGTAATACAAGTCCTCCAAAATAAGGTGAATTATATGGATTTACTTCTTGGTAATAATTATGATCTACTAATAGATAACTCTGATTTTTCTCTGACGACAAACAAGAGTGAGTCATTAAAGCAGCGATTGACAATTAAACTTTTAACATTCAAAAATGAATGGTTTTTAAATGAAAACCTTGGAGTCCCTTACTACCAGTCTATACTTCGTAAGAATCGCTCTAAGGAATCAATCGACATTATTTTCAAAAACGCAATTCTTGAAGAGGAAGATGTCTTAGGCATCACTTCATTCTCATCTTCTTTTGATAATCAATACCGTACCTACTCTTTGAATTTTGTCGTTAGAAGTGCAAACAACAATGAAAACATCCCTATTGAATTAGATATTGGAGGGTAGTTATGGCTGGCGTTACTAATGAAGGTTTTGAATTAAAACGTCTTCTACAAATCATCTCTGAATTAGAACAAGAAGCTAAGAATCAGTATGGCAATGACATTCAAACAGATGCTAATACTGTCCTTGGCAGAGCATTAAGGATTACATCTCCGTCCCTTTCCGATTTATGGGAAGCATCCGAAGAAGTTTATAATAGTTTCTTTCCAGATAGAGCAACAGGTAATTCATTAGATGCACTGGCAGCACTTGCAGGCTTAACACGTTTTGAATCTCAAGCAACAACATCTCCTGTCATTCTTACTGCTGAAAAAGATACAACTATCCCTGCACAGTCACTTGTGAATAGTTCCTTTACAGGACAGTTATTTGAGACACAAGCCCCAGTATTCTTTAATACTAATAACGTTGTCGCAATACAATTAGAACCCGTTAATGCTGTAGCGGGGAATACCTATAGTGTATCGTATGGGAACTCTACAGTGTCTTATACAGCGCAAACTGGGGATACTGTAGAAAGTATTGCTCAACAAATCTCTAACCTTTTTGCTGGGACTTCTCTGTTTTCATCTTCCGTTAATAGTAACGACAAAAAAATTGCAGAAGTTAATTCATTGGATACGTTTAGAACATTCAATTTCACTTTCTCTGCGAATATTGTTGCAAGACAGATTAAGAAGATTGGTAGTGTAATTGCTCAAGATACTGGTCCTATTGAACAACCTTTAGAGACTATTGATACGATTGCTTCACCGATTTCTGGATGGTTTTCTGTCATCAACCCTGTTGATGCTACTGTCGGGAGAAATAGGGAGTCTGATCAAGAACTGCGAATTAGATTTGCAAACTCTAAAGAGACTCGTGCAAGCAATACTCTGGAAGCAATCTATTCAGATATTCTTGGTCTACAAGATATCGATGAGGTAGTTGTATATGAGAATGATACAGGTACTACAGATTCAAGAGGATTCCCTGAACATTCCATTACAACAGTTGTTGAAGGTGGTAATTCATTAGATATCGCAAACATTATCTGGAGAAATAAACCAGCAGGTATTCAGACATTTGGTAATACAATTGTCACAATAACAGATTCACAAGGGTTTAATCAAGATATTAGATTTGTTAGACCTGTAGAAGTCTCTGTGTATGTTGATCTTGGAATCACTGCGTTAGAAGGTTTTGCAGCAGATGGTGTAGATCAAATTAAGCAGGCTATTATTGATTATATTGATAGTAGTTATTCTATTGGAGATAATGTTGTTTATTCTCGGCTCTACACTCCAATTAATAGTATACCCAACCATCAAATTGAAAGTATGTTTATCGGTACGTCTAGCAATCCTACAGGGACTTCCAACATTACTGTTAACTTTGATGAGATTGCAAGGTCTGCCACAAGTTACATAAACATTACGGTGAACTGATATGGCTATTGAAAAACAGGATTACTTAAAAATAGCCCGTAACCGATATACTCAGCAATTTAAGGATAAGATTAATTTTGATAAGTTAATCTATACATGGTTACAACAGTCTCTGAGTATTCAAGATACTCTTTCAAGTATTGATGATATTAAATACATTGATCGTGCTACAGGCGTACAACTTGATAATATCGGTGAGATTGTAGGACAACCAAGGCTTCTTATTGATGCTGATTTAATTGCCTTCTTTGGATTTCAAGGATTATCAATTTCACGTTCTTACGGCGACTTAAATGATCCTTCAAAAGGTGGTCGTTATAAATCTTACGGAGAGTCTTCTACAGGTAACATTCTTCTAAGTGATACAGAATACAGACTATTCATTAAAGCAAAGATTATTAGAAATACAACAGTTGCCACTACAGAAGATGTTATTGAATCTGTTAAGTTTTTATTTAGTGCAGATAAAGTCCATTTAATTGAAGGTGAAAATCCTGCAAGTTATTCAGTATCAGTTGGTAAACTGCTTTCTCAACAAGAAAAGAATCTAATCAAATATGCTTATCAAGAAGGTGTGAAAAGAACACTGATAGTTAAACCTGCTGGTGTTAATGTTGATAACTATCGGGAGTTTGATCCTGAAAGTTTCTTTGCTTTTCAAGGTGTATCTGGAGCCAAAGGTTATGGCGATATAAAAGAGATTGCAGATTATGTACCTTATTATGAATCGTACGGATTATTTGGATTTGAAGGAGCAGAATTTGCAGCAAGTTATGGCGACGTTAATGATCCATCGGTAGGCTCTAGGTTTAAATCTTTAGGAGAACCCGCTGATGTAAATAATATTCTTTATAATGGTCCTGTAAAGAAAATCAAATACAAAAATCCTAATGTGACAACATTATCCCAAGGGGGATATTACTCATCTATTGTTAATTAAGAGGAAATGAATCATGGCAGATATTAGTAAGCCTAGTGGTTTGACAGAAAATCTTTGGGCATCTGGCGGGGAAATTGTAGAACCTTCAGATACTAAAAAGCAACAAGGGTGGACTGCTGAAATCCCACCTTTCCAGTTTGAAAACTACCTCCAGAATAAAAATGAACAAGCTATTGCTCATATTGTTCAGCATGGTATTTCAGCTTGGGATGCTAATACTGAGTATCAGGCAAATACTTCTTACGTGCAAGATGAAGACGGTGAAATCTGGAGGGCATTGCAGACGAATTCAGGTATTAACCCCAAGTTTGACGATCAAAACATTTGGGAAAAACCTTTTGATTTTGACACTATCAAGAAACTTGCTACAGAAGACTATGCAGGCGTTGTTCTTAAAGCAACCCAACAAGATATCGATGTAGGCACTGAAGGTGCTAGATTTGTCGTTGCAGGTCAACTTAAAACTGCTGTTGAAAATCTTAAAGCAGATAGCATTAAGTCAGGAACTATCGGCTCTATTTTCCTTCCCGATGCTACAGTTGATGCTAAAGGCGCTGTTCAAAAAGCACGTCAACAAGATATTGATAATGGCACTGGTGCAACACGTTATGTCAACCCTATCCAGCTTAAATCTATCTCAGATGGTATTAAGGCAACTACTGCTGGTGTAGCTTTACAGGGTAATTCTGTTGTAACAGCAGGTACTGTGGAGAATTACCAAATTACGAACTATTCTTCATTTGACACATATCAAGTCAACGCTACATTTGACGCTACTGCCACTGGGTCTGTATCAATTACAGATGATTTAGTATCTATTACTGTTGACTCAGGTTCAACAGGTTCTCTTGTACTTACTGTTACAAAATCAGGCGTTGATTATAATTTCAATATTGCAATTGGAGCATCTCAAGTAGATCGTCCGTCTTTGACGTATCCTTCGAATGGTTCCACTGCAATCACGACTAATGTAACTTTCACATCCACATCATTTAAAACAACTCCAAGTGATTTTGGTGATACTCACCAATCATCTGATTGGGAAGTTGCTACCGATAGTGGTTTCTCAAATATTGTTGCTAGCTCTTATACTGATACAAGTAACCTTACTCAATGGCAAGTTACCCCTGAACTTTCTGCTGGGACAGTTTACTATGTTCATGTGAGGTATACAGGCGCTTCGTTGGGAACATCCGCGTGGTCGCAAGCTATACAATTCACAACTGCTAATGCCCCTAACACTCCAAGTGTTACTTCACCGGCCAATGGTGCTACAGATGTTGGAGATGGGTTTACAATTACTTCAAGTGCTTTCTCAAGTCCTGTTTCTGAGACTCACCAATCATCTGATTGGGAAATTCGCCAAACAAGTGACAATACTCTTGTGTGGTCAAGTTATAATGACACTATAAACCTAACATCTATTGATGTACCTTCTGGAAATTTAGCCGAATCTACTGAGTACCAAATCCGAGTAAGATATTATGGAAGTCAGCTTGGAGTGAGTGCTTGGGGAACTTCTACTTTCACTACTGAAGCACAGTTCTTTAAATTCGATTCTAGTAGTGCTGGGCAGGCTTATGGCGGCGGTTACTATGCAGGTGCAAATATTGTAGTAAACGGTACTACTTATGCGCTTGTTGTTGCTCCGAAATCTCAAGGTGGTGAAAATAGTTCTCTTGCTTGGAAGGCTTCTAATACAACAACATCCGGCCCTGACTCTACTTATGATGGTAAGTCAAATACTGCTGCAATGATTTCCGCAGGTGCTTCCGTACACCCTGCTGCTAATTTTTGCAATAACTTGACCATCAATGGGTATACTGATTGGCACTTACCTAGTGCTGACGAACTTGAGATTTGTTACCGTTATTTGAAACCAACTACTCAAAGTAACTACGTTAACAGCAGTTATGGGCCGGAAACCGGAGGCAATGGTACTAACCCTCAGAGTGATCCAGTCGGTGCCGCTTATACCAGCAATAATCCTTCCCAAACAAGCGTTGCTATTTTTCGAAGCGGAGGAGGGGAAGATTTTTCTACAAGTTATTATTGGTCTTCGTCGCAGTACAGTTCGGCTAACGCTTGGTACCAGCGCTTCTACAATGGCAACCAGAACAGCACCAGCAAGACGCCCTCGTTCTCTGTCCGCGCTGTTCGGTGGGTTGCGGTGTGACCGAAACGAAGTGTAGTGGAACGCTAATACCCACCCATAAAACTTAAAACCTTGCAGTGCTGGCTTACATGCCAGCCTGCTATCTAAACAATTACAACAAAGGGCGTACCTCTTATGTCTGAATATTATGAACTTAATATTTATAAAGACCAGTATAAAATGTTAATCGAAGTTCTTCATACGACAAAACATATCAGAAAGGATTTCAAGAGAACTATTGGTGAAGAGTTACGTCTGACTGCAAGCGAGAATATTACCTTAATCCAGAAAGCCAATGCAACTAAAAATAATCTTGAAAAACGCATGGAGTTTTTGGAGAAACTTAAAGACAACTTAGAGGTGCTACTAGTTGTTATTCGTTCTTCTAGGGACGTTAATATTATTCCGAAAAGTGCTTACGCGAGACTTATTGAACCTCTGCTTTCAGTAAGAGATCAATGTCGGAAATGGTATAACGCTACTAAAAAGAAGTCGAACAATGTAAATAAAACTTAAACTGGAATGGTCTGATTGGTAGTGGTTATTTGCTGCTATCACTGAACCAAGTATTTTTGGTGATCCCTCTCGAAAGACAGATAAGACTTAACAGTCAGTCCTTAACGGTTACTGTGATAAAGTTCCGTTGATTGGCACATGTAATGCGATCGCATGACGCAGAACAGTTCGACTAACGCTTGGAACCAGAACTTCAACAATGGCAACCAGAACAGCAACAACAAGACGAACTCGAACTATGTCCGCAAAAATACATTATAGAAAAGGATTTCAATTTGATTATAGAACCATCTCCTTGCGATATTACTTTCAGTGAATTGTGCGCTGCCTACTATGATTGTAGAAAGAACAAAAGAAATTCTGATAGCGCACTTCTTTTTGAATTAAACTTGGAAGATAACTTATGCAACCTTTACAATGACTTGCTTTCTGGAAATTATCGAATAGGGTATTCTATTTGCTTTGTAGTAAAGAAACCGAGAATAAGGGAAATTTGGGCTGCTGATTTTAGAGATAGAATAGTCCACCATCTCGTTTACAATCGCATTAAGGACAAATTCAATCGTTCCTTTACGGCAGATAGTTGTGCTTGTATTCCGGGAAGAGGTACTTTGTACGGTGCAAAGAGATTGGAAAAGCACATAAGATCATTCACAAATAATTGGGATTGCGACTATTATTATATGAAGTGTGATCTTGCGAATTTCTTTGTGTCGATAAATAAAGATGTGCTGTGGGGAATCATTGAACCAAAACTCCCTAATGATTGGGTTAAGGGTATGGTTAGGTACATCCTCTACCATGACCCAAGAGAAAATGTGGTGTTTAATTCTTCACCAGAAGAAATGGAAGAAGTCCCTTTAAGGAAGAGGTTACTATTGACTTCTGGCAACAGAGGATTACCCATTGGAAATCTCACAAGCCAGTTCTTCGCTAATGTACTTATGGATGTATTGGATAAATTTGTCAAACACGTATTGATGGTGGAAAAGTATATACGTTATGTAGATGATTTTATTTTCTTAGGTAAAACTACACGCGATCTTATAGAAATACACCATGCGATACAACCTACCTTAAATGACTTAGGTGTGGAACTGAACGACAAGAAGACTATCATACAACCTATAAAGAGAGGGGTTAGTTTTGTAGGTCAGACTATATACCCTTTCAGAAGGGTCCCTCTGAAGAATACTTATTGGAAGTGTTATGATAACATATTCGGAGGTGAGCAATCTGATATAAATTGCACAATATCTTATATAAAACAAGCACCTAATTCATACAATTTACTCAATAGACTTTTACACGACCTATCATTACACGGTTATGAAATTGATCGTAACCGTAATATCGTCCTAAACCAAGGAGAGATGAAATGAAATATATCCGTTACACATATATCGACAGAAAAACTAAAGAACCTGTCTCACAATCCCCAGCAAAGAACGGCCCACTACACCCTGAAGGTATTTCCCCGACATTTGCTATTGAAGATTCGTTCCAATCAGGTATCCCGACATTCTACGGAATTGCTGAAGATACTTTTGAACCTGAAGATTGGATGTATGAAACTACCGAAGAATCCTTCTATCAAATCATGAAAGAAGAGTTCAAAGATCGTGCAAGGAAGAAGCGTAAGCAAGTTGAGCAAGGTGGGATTACACTTGCTGATGGAAATCTTGTAGATACTTCAATTGATTCTCAAAACCGTATCAGTGGACTTGTAGCATCTATTAATAATGACCCTGATCTTGTTAGTATTGATTTCGAAGCAACTCCCGGTACATGGACAACATTGACTCGCGATCAAGGTTTATCAATTGGTGTAGCAGTATCGAACCATATTCAAAAATGTTTTACGTGGTGTCGTGGAATCCATGAACAAGTAGATGCAGCAACTGTTCTTGATGATTATCTTCCTATTATTCAGGAAATCCAAGCTTTTGGTCAAGAAGAATCTGTTCAATAATTAATGGGTGATGTATGTCAAATACTTCACTCGCAGACAGCAATGGCTCATGGGTGAAATGGGTAGGAACTTTAGCGGTCCCTATTATGATTGCAGGGTTAGGTCTTCTACAATATCAATTACAATCAATTGAAAATCGTGTAGATAACAACTCCAACCGTATTTGGGAACAACAAAAAGTAGCCGTAACTGAAGATAAACTCAATAGATCAATGGATGATATTATTCAGTTAGTTGATACGAAACTCCAAAGTGTTAATGGAAGACTTGATATAATCACACGTCAATTAGATGTAGTATCAAATTCCCTACAAGATCAACGTGATGCTAATGACAAATTCAAGGATCAAATTCGTCAAACAATCATAGAATCTATTAAAAATAGTAACAAATAAACTCTCCCCACAAGATACGCAGGGCAGATATTACAATGAAAGACTTTAAAGAGTTTATTACTAAGTTATCTTGCACTGTCCTTGCGGCACTTATAATTACTCTATGCGCTCTGACTATCATGTGGAGCGGATCAGAATTTATGACAACAAATAAATCTGTTAATAATATGTTATGGCGACAAGCTACAGAAAAACAATTACAAGATCAGTCTGACAGGTACAAGGATGAGTTATACGATAGATACTCAAAAATCAATAAAAATTTAAACGAATATCAGTATATAACAGGGAAGCGCATAGAGTCTTTAGAAAACCGTGTAAAAATACTCGAAGAAAACTCCAAAGGCAGTTCTTTTATCAATATTCAGAGTAATGCTATTCAATCACAATGAGGGATGATTATGTTTAAATATGCTATTGCAGGTTTGATGTTGATTGCTGTAACAGGTTGTGTGAATACTCCTGTTAAAACCATCTTTGATGAAGGTTATGAATTTGGAGATACTACTACTTCAATTCTTCATCTCCAAGCTAAATATTGTGCAGAAGCTGATCCTGTAAAACGTGCAGTAGTTCTTGCACTAATTAAGAGTGCTGTTCCTGAGTATCCTTCTAGCGGTGCTTGCTCAAGTCTTATCAGTCTAGTTGGTCAAGATACTGTAGACAGTCTTGCTGAGAAGGTTTCTGATGTAGATATTGAACAAGCTGTTAAAGATCAACAGAAGTTTGCTAAGGAATAACAATGAATATTACAGGTATTGAGTATCATTCAGAATTAATCGTTAAACCAATACCTCGTAATACACCAGTAAGTTATTTAGATAAGGATACTGATAAGGTACAGCTTGTAGAAGACTTTATAGTATCCTTTCTACTTGATGGTGTATATCAAAAGATTACTGTTCCGAAGAACTACATAACAGACGGTTCAACTATCCCTAGAATCTTTTGGCGCATTTATTCACCTTTTTATACTGAAGCGCGGTGGGCGAGTTGTGTACACGATTACTTCTATAGTCATCTTTACACACAATACCCTAAGGAAGTTGCTGATTTAGTTCTTAAGGAGTTCATGCTTCATGATGGTGCTTCAGAATGGACTGCTGGAATATTCTATAGAGCCGTTCGACTGAATTATAATGGAGGTGGTTGGAATGGAAAGTAACAATAAAGTTAAAGAATCTGCTAAGAGAAATTCTTTAGGTATTGGTACAGCTATTGCTACAGTGCTTACATGGACTTCTACAACATTCTTCGGATTAATTATCCCTCCTGAAGTTGCTACTGCAATGGTAGGGATTATTTTAATGTTAATTTCTGAATTTAAATCTTGAGGAAAATATGCCAATTATTTACGTCGATAAAGAATCTACATTCGCTTCCGAGACGAACTAAAGAAACGTGCTTCAAAGAAGAAGAAGCAAGTAGAACACTCAGGATTAACCCTTACAGACGGTTCCTATATCCGTACTGACATTGATTCCCAGAACCGTGTCACGTCCTTAGTAGCCTCTGTAAACAATGATCCTGAACTTGTCTCAGTAGACTTTGAATCTGTTCCGGGTACTTGGTCAACTATCTCTGCACAAGAAGCTATCGAGATTGGTAAGGCTGTCTCAAGGCATGTTCAGAAGTGCTTTACATGGTGTCGTGGAGTACATGAACAGATTGATGCAATGGTGACTCTTGACGATGCGCTAGTGATTGTACAAGAGATTAACAAGTTTGGTATGGAAGAACCTGAAGAAGTTTAATTTGTAGAAACTAAAAACCCCTGCAAGACGCTATGGAGGATTCCAAAGTATCTTGACAGGGGTTTCTTTATTTAAAGCACTTGTAAATCTCTTCCATCCAGACTCTCTGATCTTCTAGAACCTCCTTGGGAATATTCCATTGATCAGTATTTGAGGGTAGGATGCACGTATCTATACAGGATTCAATAAATATATAGTCCTCCCCGGTAGGTATTAGTTCGTACAGTTTACCTTCAATTGCTATTTTCATTATTTTCTTCAATATCCTTCAAAGCAAATCCCAATGTCTCATGAGCCTTCTTCAAATCTTCTATACCTCCTTTTTCATAACACCTTAGAAGATACTGGAGAGACTGTTGTAGCCATCCAGCACTACTTAGAGGGATGTTCATATCAGATTCTTGGATACGATCTAGGACAATCTTTGTAATGTCCTTTACTTGGTGTCCCGGTAATAGATCATAATGAGAAGGGTTTTTTACAATATCATGTTGATTAGTGTTTGTCATTAACTACTCCTTTTAAAATGGGGTCCGAAGACCCCTTGAAATACTCTACATACAAGCCGAACACTGATCTTTGTCTACTGATGCTTGGATACCAGCACGAGAGTATACATAGTACAGACCTTTGATTTCAGGATCATTAAACGCTTGTTTATGAACCTCGTTAATGTACTTAGGGTCATCTCCAGAAGCAAAGAATAGATTCAAAGATTGCCATTGATCAATGTACTTAGATCGTACTGAAGCGGACCTAATCACGTCGTGCATATTGATTTCAAATGCAATCTTGAACACTTCCTTCTCTTCATCAGTCAACCAATCTTCATTTTGGACTGATCCGAAGTTATCCACACGAATCCTTTCCATTGTTTGCTTATTATACACTCCACGTTCTTTCATTAGTTTTAGAAGTACCGGATTAACCCTATCAACTTCGCCAGCAGGAGTTCTTTGAGTATAAACCATTGCGGTATCTGGATTAATACCTTCTGATACGCCTCCCATAATCAAAGCAGTTGATTTTGTAGGAGCAACTGCAATCAAATGTGTATTGGCTCTTCCGTAACCTTTAAGCCACTCAGGTTCCCCCCAATGCTTTGCTAGATCAACCGTAGCTCTCTCAGCTTCTTCACGAATAAACTTGAAAGCCTTGATATTGAAGAAGTGTGCTTCCATTGATCCAAAAGGCATCATGTTCTGTTGAAGATACGTGTGATAACCACACACCCCCAAACCTAATGCACGAGACTTCCGAGTGAACCGCACAGCCTTCTCAAGACCTTCAATATTCTTAGCACGCTCGATAAATTCCTGACAAACCGCGTCTAAGAAGAATATTGCATTATAGACAGCATCTGTTCCAGCCCACTCGTCATATCTTGCAAGGTTCATGCTTGCCAGTACGCATGTGAAGGTATGTTCCTCGTCAGAATGGAGAGCTATCTCTGAGCACTGTCCTGTCAGAATACCATTAAAGACACCCATTCCTTTTTCAGACTCAGTGAAACAGTACGTATCATCTACACGCCCATCGTCGATCACCTCCTTAATTTTAACAAAGTTTGAAGCGTCTCGGTTAGGGATGTGCGAGGTAGGTTTCAGACGTTGTGGATTTAAGCCCATATTCAACAACTTCACAATACCCATACCGTTAACCAAGAGACGTTCAACTTTTTTACAATCGTACTCTTTCAGAGTCCCTGTGCCATCATTCGCTGGGAGAGGATATTTACCAGCATCCCTAGCGTGTTTTACTTTGGACTGGATACCTAGCGTCTGAAGCATCAACTGTACGGATTCTAAAAACCCCGGCTGCGTAGATGCAATCTGCAATGTTTGAGATTTACCGTTAGTCAACAAACATCCATCGGCGTCCATCAACCCCGCAAACCATTCTACACGACTCTCTACAGTATACTCAGCAGTAGGTACAAAGAACTTTGTTTCAAGCCCATCTACATAGAAATATTCCCTATCCTGAGCGTCTTGAGTGACGTACTGCCGAGTATCTGTAAACATATAAGAAAGTTTTCTCTTATCCCCGTAAAGATAAACACGGGAATTGGCCTTCACACAACACCCATCACCACTATAGAAGCCGTTCTGGTAAGCTTTTTTCAATACTTTCTCACCTTGGATCACAGGTGTGTCGAGCTTGATGAGTTTATCACCCTCTACCAGATCACATGCACGTTTTTCTACCACTTTTCCTGTACGACTAAAACCTTCCATTACGTAGAATTTGTGGTAGCGCGTACAGTCCAATTCAAAGCCACAGTCAGTGACCACCTTAACAAGTTGTTGGTCAACGCCTGTTTTGTGTACTACTGTGTCTGTAAAGCTCTCGCCATTCCAAACTTTTACAATCTGTCCTTCTAACTCTGAAATGATCTCGTGGCCTTGGTCTGTCAAGACCACAGTTTCAGGTGCTACGCAGAGTTGACTTGACTTTACCGAGAGTCCTTTGTCTTTATACCATTGAGGATTCTTTGCATTGACTTTATCATCAAACCAGAAATAACCTTTGCCGGTTATCATCTTAGTCTTCATAGCTTCAGAATACC
>Ga0209300_1000113_pt1 | contig 51462 bp, 48 predicted proteins | sample Shrwel_input2_RT_FD_187535 | JGI IMG/M metagenome (GOLD analysis project Ga0209300, IMG submission 187535) | Subsurface microbial communities from deep shales in Ohio, USA - Utica-3 well 1 S input2 RT (SPAdes) (version 2) ... | reverse complement strand
CTATCTGCCACTCAGCCAGCATGGCGAAGCGCCCACCATCCTTGCCGCGCTGGAACAGGCGGACCCGGTGCTCGCCGCCTTGCGCCCGCACCTGCTGCCCAGCCGCAAGTCGCGCGCCTGGAACGATGCCAAGGTAGGCGCGCACCACGGCATTATTCCCACCGCAGCGGCCGGGGCCCTGGCCCGCCTGAGCGGCAAGCAGCGCGCCGTCTATACGTTGATCCGCGCACGCTACCTGGCGCAGTTTCTCCCGCCGCACGAGTACGACCGGACCCAGGCCGAGCTGGACTGCGCCGGCCACGCACTGCGGGCAGTAGGCAAGCAGGTGGTCGAGCCGGGCTGGAAACGCGCGCTGCCCGAGGCGCTGGCTGCGGCCGGCCCGCGCCCGGCGCCTACTGCCCAGGTGCTGCCGAGGCTCGTCCGCGGGCAGACCTGCAACGTGCCCGCGGTAGCACTCAAGGATCAGTTCACCCAGCCGCCCAAGCCTTACACCGAGGGCGACCTGATCCAGGCGATGAAGAACGTCGCCCGCCTGGTCGAAGATCCGCGCCTCAAGCAGAAACTCAAGGACACGACCGGCATCGGCACCGAAGCGACGCGCGCCGGGATCATTCAGGGCCTGCTCGAGCGTGGCTATCTGACCCGCCAAGGCAAGGCGCTGGCGGCTACACCCGCCGCGTTCAGCCTGATCGACGCCGTGCCGCGGCCGATCGCCGATCCGGGCACCACAGCGATCTGGGAGCAGGCACTGGACATGGTCCAGGCCGGTGAAATGCCGCTGGACGAATTCGTTGCAAAGCAGTCCGCCTGGATGAGCAAGCTGGTGGAACGCTGCGCAGGGCTGCAGCTGAGCATCAGCGGCCCCGCCATCGGCACGCCCGCCAGGCGCAAGGGTGGCAAGCGCCCGCGCTACGGCAAGCCGGGTACCTCCACGAAGGCAACGGGTGCCAAGGGCAGGAAGCGCGCCGCACCGAAGTGAGGGGCGTGCATAACGTGCCTGCTACTCGAGCGCGTGGACGACCCGGCGTCAGGTAGGGGAACGGGGCAATGGTTTGGCCGGCAGGGCTTGCGGTGGGCAAGGCTGCACCGTTGCCCACCCTCCGGATCGGCGCCGGCTGGCGCTACGGGATCCTTTTCCACCATCGGCCCCTGTTGCACCCCGCGCTGAACTCGTGAGAGTGGCCATCCCTATCGCTGCCGGATCCCGCTCCGCGCCGCAGGGTGGAAAGCGACCACGGGGCTTTTTCCACGCGCGTACACGCGTGCGCGAGATGCGGCACAACGGCACTGCGCCGCCGACCTCCCGAGCCAGCGATGACGCCGACAAGACTGCTCCGTTGCCCACGGGCCGCGCAGCCGGGAGCGTGGCCGGCCTTGTCGGCAACCCGGTGCGCGCACACCAAAATGGCAGACCGCAGAAAAGCAAAAGGGGAAGCCGTGAGGCTTCCCCTTGAAGGGATCGTGCTTTGTTCTTCTTCTGCTGACGGGCTTGTTGTTCTTGTTTGCAGCCCGGCTGGGCCTCAGGGCCCATGGTTCCAAATGGAACCGAGGAACAAACGGATTATTTTGGTCGCTGATGCTGCCTGCCCTCGCGGGCCAACCGGTTCTGGTGCTGCCTTGCATGGCAGTTTTGTTGTTCTCGCTCCGGTCGAGAGAAACCTCTGGGCAACTCCTCTCCAAAAGAATCAGTTTGCTACGTCCCCATCCTGTTGTTCTTGTTATTCAGGAGCCGCTTCGTTTTGTTCTTGTTATGGGTGCTTCTGGTTTTTTGTTTTTGTTGTGCCAGTAATAGAGCAGCTGTCGTGCCAACTTTACGAAAGCCTTTTATATCAATGACTTGTGAAACGCATGAGATTTTCGAGGGCCGCCGGAGCGGGAATTTCGTTACCGCCCTGCCCAGCAGGCGTTACGCCCGGCCGGCCGCGGTAACACTCGGCAAGCCTACCGCGAGGTGGTTACCCGCGGGTGCCAGTCGATCTCGCTCGCCGACAGCTCGACCGAAACCCGGGCTTGACCAGGCGTGCGTGAGAAGCGTGGTGCCGGCGCCACCTGCAGGCCACCCTCCTGGTTGCGATAGACGCCGCGTGCCTTGAGGTGCGGGTGCTCCGGCGCCTCGTGCAATTCGAGCACCGGTGCAAAGCAGGCATCGGTCCCCTCCAGCAGCGCACACCACTGATCACGGCTGCGGCTGGCGAACAGCGCCTGAAGTTCGGCGCCCTGCTCGGCCCACGCGGCGGGATCGCGGCCGACACGGCGCAGCGATTCCGGCGCATCGATACGCTCGCACAATAGATCCCAGAATTTGGGCTCCAGCGCGCCGATGGCGATTTCGCGGCCGTCGGCGCAGCGATAGCAGCGGTAGTTGGGTGCCGCGCCGGCCAGCGGGTTGGCCGCACGCTCCATCGACAGCCGGCCAGTGGCCAGAAGGCCCGAGAAGAAACTCATCAACGACGAGACGCCATCGACGATGGCCGCATCGACGACCTGGCCCTTGCCTGATCGCTCACGCTCGAACAGCGCGGCGAGGATACCGACGGCCAGGAACATCGAGCCTCCGCCAAAATCACCGACCAGATTCAGCGGCGGGATCGCGGTTCCCTCGGCGCCGCGAATCGCCGCCAGCGCGCCGGTCAGCGCGATGTAATTGATGTCGTGGCCCGCCGCACCGGCCAGTGGCCCGCTTTGCCCCCAGCCGGTCATGCGTCCGTAGATCAGCCTGGCGTTACGCTGCAGGAGCGGTTCGGGCCCGAGCCCCAGGCGTTCCATCACCCCGGGACGAAAGCCCTCGATCAGCACATCCGCCTGGTCAGCGAGGTTCAGGCAGCGCTCGCGCCCGGCTGCACTGCGGATATCGAGCGTTACGACGCGCCGGCCGCGGTCCACCACCGGGTTCGACCAGCCCGTTCCGCCCTCACGCTGAACGCGTATGACATCGGCCCCCAGATCGGCCAGCAGCATGGCGCAGTGCGGCCCCGGGCCGATGCCGGCGAACTCCAGCACGCGCAGCCCGGCAAGCGGGCCAGGGCCTGATTCCTGCGTGTCGCTCACATGACCTCCAGAGCTTGGCTCTTCATGGCGGAACGCCGCCGCCCGACCAGCAGCCAGGCGGCGGGCGGCTCAGAAGCTCGCCGCGTTGCGCTGATTCTCGACGAGGTGGTTGCGGTAGCGCTCGCGTAGCACCTTCTTGTCGATCTTGCCGGTGGCCGTGAGCGGCACCCGGTCGAACACCACCGCATCAGGTATCCACCACTTGACGAGGTTCGGCTCCAGATGGGCCAGCACCTGGTCGGCGCTGACCTCGGCGTCGGCGTGCGGCTCGATCACCAGCAGCGGGCGCTCCTCCCACTTGGGGTGGAACACGCCGACGACGGCGGCCACCTTTACACCGGGACAGGCGGCCGCGACGTTCTCGATGTCGATGGAGCTGACCCATTCCCCGCCGGACTTGATCACATCCTTGCTGCGGTCGGTGATGCGCAGGAAACCATCGGCGTCGAGGGTGGCGATGTCGCCGGTGTCGAACCAGCCCTCGGCATCCAGTGCACTTCTATCGCTGCGGTAGTAGCGCTCGACCGTCCAGGGCCCGCGCACCAACAGCTTGCCCGAGCTCTGCCCGTCGCGTGGCAGCTCGCGGCCCTGGTCGTCGACGATTCTCAGCTCGATGCCGAACTGCAGCCGGCCCTGACGGCTCCAGATGGTGTCGTTGGTCGCCGCATGGCCACGCTCCATGAGCTTCGGCGTTGGCGTTGCCACCACGCCCAGCGGGCTGGTCTCGGTCATGCCCCAGAGTTGGCAGACGGCGACGCGGTACTTGCGCTGGAAGGTCTCGGCCATCATGCGCGGCACGGCCGAGCCGCCGATGACCAGGCGCGCCAGGCTGCCGGCATCCTCGCCGGTGCGTTCCAGGTGGTCGAGGTACATGGTCCAGATCGTCGGTACGCCGCCGGAAAGGGTTACCCCCTCGCCCTTGATCAACGCCTGCAGGCTCGCGCCGTCCATCTTGTCGCACGGCAGGACGAATTTGCAGCCGTTGATCGCCGCAGCAAACGGCAGCCCCCAGGCGGTGCCGTGGTAGAGCGAGGAACAGGGCATCACGCAATCGAAGGCGGAAAGCCCGAACGCGCCGGACAACCCCGCCGCCATCGCGTGCAAGACGACCGAGCGATGGCTGTAGAGCACGCCCTTGGGGTCGCCGGTAGTACCGGAGGTGTAACAGAGAATGGCGCCGGCATTCTCATCGAACTGCGGCCAGACGACCGGCGCCTCGTTGGCGATCAGCGCCTCGTAGGCCTGCACCCCGGCGCCGGCTTCGGCCAGGGCGGCCTACTCGGCGAGCATGACGAAATGGCGAATGTTCGGCAGCCGATCGCGCAAACGTTCGACGCAGGGAATGAAGCTCTGGTCGAACAGCAACACCTGGCTGCCGGCATGGTTGATGGTGTAGACGATCTGGTCGTCGGACAGCCGCGGGTTGGCGGTATGCAGTACGGCGCCGATGCCCGGCACGGCGAAGAACAGTTCGTAATGGCGATGAGTGTTCCAGGCCAGCGACGAGACCGCGTCCCCCGGCGCGATGCCAAGGCTGCGCAGCATGCTGGCGGCTCGCGCGGCACGCTCGGCAAGACCGGCATAGTCGTAGCGCCACAGCGGACCGTCGAGCTGACGCGAGACGATCTCGCGGTCGCCGTGGGCGGCGGCGGCATGGGTGAGGATGGAGGTGATGGACAACGGGGCTTGCTGCATCAGTCCTGTTTGCATGTTTCCGACCTCATCTTGTTTTTGTTTTAGAGTGGCGACCGGAGCACTCCGGCCAACCAATTGGCACGGCAAAAAAGGCTTATCAATCAACGCGCTATGGCTTAAAGCTCAAGCCACGTGAGGTTTTACTTCAACTCCTGCAGGTTGCGCGCGATCACCAGCCGCTGGATATCGCTGGTGCCCTCGTAGATCTGGCAGACCCGGACGTCGCGGTAGATGCGCTCGACCGGGAAGTCGCGCAGGTAGCCATAGCCACCAAGGGTCTGGATCGCGGCCGAGCAGATCTTCTCGGCCATCTCCGAGGCGAACAGCTTGGCTATCGAGGCCTCCACCAGCGCTGGCTTGCCGGCTTCGCGCAGTGCCGCGGCGTGCCGCACCATCTGCCGCGCAACGGCGATCTGCGTGGCCATGTCGGCCAGGCGAAACGCCACCGCCTGGTGCTCGAGGATCGGCTTGCCGAATGCCTCGCGTTCGCCGGCATAGTCGCGCGCCGCCTCGAACGCCGCCTGCGCCATGCCTACCGCCTGCGCGGCGATACCGATACGGCCGCCCTCGAGGTTGGCCAGCGCGATGCGGTACCCCTCGCCCTCCTCGCCGAGGCGGTTGGCAATTGGCACGCGCAGGTCGTTGAAGGCCAGCTGGCAGGTGTCCGAGGCATGCTGGCCGAGCTTTTCCTCGACGCGCACCACCTCGTAGCCGGGCGTGTCGGTCGGCACGATGAAGGCGCTGATACCCCGCTTGCCGGCCTGTGGATCGGTGACCGCAAATACGATTACCGTCCCGGCGTGGCGACCGGAGGTGATGAACTGCTTGGCACCATTGAGCACGTAGCTGTCGCCATCACGCACCGCTCGCGTGCGCAGGCTGCTGGCATCCGAACCGGCCTGCGGCTCGGTCAGGGCGAAGGCACCGATCTGCTCGCCGCGCGCCAGGGGCACGAGGAAGTCACGCTTCTGCTGTTCGTTGCCGAATGCCAGGATCGGCACGCAGCCGACCGAGTTGTGCACGCTCATGATGGTCGAGCAGGCGCCGTCGCCGGCGGCGATCTCCTCCAGGGCCATGGCATAGGCCACGTAGCCGGTATCGCTGCCGCCCCACTGTTCGGGTACCAGCATGCCGAAGAAGCCGAGCCCGGCCATTTCGGCGATCGCCTCGGCCGGGTAGCGGTGCTCGCGGTCCCAGGCTTCGGCGAAGGGCTTGAGCCGCTCGCGGGCGAACTGCCGCGCCATCGCGGCGATGGCTTGTTGATCCTCGTTCGGTAGCATCGGCCGCCTCCTCAGATCAGTTCGATGGCCATCGCCGTCGCTTCGCCGCCACCGATGCAGATGGCTGCCACGCCGCGGCGCAATTGACGCGCGCGTAGCGCATGAATGAGCGTCGCGAGAATGCGCGCGCCGGAAGCGCCAACGGGGTGGCCCAGAGCACAGGCGCCGCCATTGACGTTGAGCCGCGCGTGATCGATGTCCAGCTCGCGCATCGCCGCCATCGGCACCACGGCAAAGGCTTCGTTGATCTCGATGAGGTCGACGTCGGCCAGGCGCCAGCCGGTGCGTTCCATGAGCTTGCCGATTGCCCCGATGGGCGCGGTGGTGAAGCGGCTGGGGGCGTCGGCATAGGCCGCGTGGCCGTGGATAACCGCCTGCGCCTGCAGGCCCCAGCGTTCGGCTTCGGACCGGCGCATCATCACCAGCGCGGCGGCGCCGTCGGAAATCGAGCTGGAGTTGGCCGCGGTCACCGTGCCGCCTTCACGAAACGCCGGGCGCAGCTGCGGGATCTTGTCCAGCGACGCCTTGGGCGGCTGCTCGTCATCGCGCACCTGGCGCTGCTGTTTGCCATCGGTCACGTCCAGCGCGACGATTTCGTCGGCGAACGCGCCGCTGGCAATGGCGGCCTGCGCCCGGCGTAGCGATTCGATGGCATAGGCGTCCTGCTGCTCACGGGTGAAGCCAAAGGCATCGGCGCACTCCTCGGCGAAGCTGCCCATCAACCGGCCCTTGTCGAACGAGTCTTCCAGGCCGTCGAGGAACATGTGGTCGAGCACCCGGCCGTGCCCCATGCGGTAGCCGGCTCGGGCCTTCTCCAGCAGATAGGGGGCGTTGGTCATGCTCTCCATGCCGCCGGCGACAACGATGTCGCTGCTGCCGGCCAGCAGCTGGTCGTGGGCGAGGATGGCGGTCTGCATGCCCGAGCCGCACATCTTGTTGACCGTGGTACAGGTCGTGGCGCGGGTCAGGCCGGCGCCTAGAGCGGCCTGGCGTGCCGGTGCCTGGCCCTGCCCGGCCGGCAGTACGCAACCCATCAGCACGTCCTGGACGTTCTCCGGCGGCAGGCCGGCACGCTCGACGGCGGCGCGGATGGCAGCAGCGCCCAATTGTGGCGCCGTCAGGCTCTTGAGGTCGCCCTGGAAGCCGCCCATGGGCGTGCGGGCGCAACTGACGATGACGATCGGATCCTGTTTCATGCTTGCTTCCTTCACTTGGCGGCCATGCGCAACGCACCGTCGAGGCGGATCACCTCGCCGTTGAGCATGGGGTTCTCGAAGATATGCCGTACCAACGCGGCGTATTCGGCCGGGCGGCCCAGGCGCGGCGGGAACGGTACGCCGGCGGCCAGCGAATCACGGATTTCCTGGCTCATGCCGGCCATCATCGGCGTCTCGAACACGCCGGGCGCAACGGTCATCACGCGGATACCGAAGCGCGCCAGTTCACGCGCCGCCGGTAGCGTCATGCTGGCCACGCCACCCTTGGAGGCGGCATAGGCGGCCTGGCCGATCTGCCCGTCGAAGGCGGCAATGGACGCCGTGTTGACGATCACACCGCGCTCGCCCTCGGCATTCGGCGGGTTGTCGGCCATCGCTTCGGCGGCCAGACGCAGCATGTTGAATGTACCGATCAGGTTGATGCCGACGATGCGGCCAAAGCTGTCCAGCCCATGCGGCCCCTGACGACCGAGGATTTTCTCGCCGCCGGCTACACCCGCACAGTTGACCAGTCCGTGTAGCGCACCGAAGCGCTCGCGGGCCTGGGCCACGGCGCGGCGGGCAGCCGCTTCGTCACGGATGTCGGCCTGGACGGCAATCGCACCGGCGCCGAGGGGCTCGACGCAGGCACTGCCGGCGGCCTCGTCGAGATCGACCACCACCACCTTCGCCCCGGCTTGTGCCAGCTCGCGTACGGCGGCGGCGCCCAGACCTGAACCACCGCCGGTGATCAGAAAGACGCTGTCTCGAATCTGCATGGCGTTCTCCCGCTGTTGTTGTTCTTCGGATCGAAGCCGGAGCCATGTTCGGTCGCCATGCGCGCCGCCAGCAATGGTCGATGCACTCAAGCGTACTGAGCGTTTTGGCCAATGGCCGCTGGCTATCAGCCGCTCACTCGTCGGCGGTGCCCAGGATCAACGTGCGGTAGTGCCCGGGGTTGGTGCCCGACCACTTGCGAAAGGCCTTGTAGAACGAGCTGACGTCGGCGAAGCCGAGGCGCTCGGCGATTTCCACGTAGCTCAGGGCCGCATCGGCCAGCCAGCGCGTCGCCAGCTCGCGTCGTACGGCATCCTTGATGCCCTGGTACGGCTGTCCGGCCTCGGCCAGCCGGCGACGCAGCGTGGCCGGGGACATGCACAGCTCGCCGGCGAGCGTCTGGCTGTCCGGCCAGCGGTCGGCAGGCCGTTCACGCAGCAGTTGCTTGATGCGGCTGGCCAGGCTGCTGCTGTCGCGATAGCGAACCAGGATATTGGCCGGTGCGTCCTGGAGAAATGCGCGCAGCTCCTCTTCGCTGCGCCGTATCGGCAGGTCGAGCACCTCGGCGGCAAAGATGATGCGGGTCGAGGCCTGCGAGAAACGCAGGTTCTCGGAGAACATCACCCGATAGTCGTCGGTGTAGTCCGGTTCGGCGCAGCGCGACTCCACCGCCAGCAAGGGTATCCGCCGGCCGACGAGCCAGCAGGCCAACCCGTGCACGAGCATCCAGAAGGTGAAGTAGGCAAAGGCGCGACCGGGCGTGCAAGCGCCCTCTTCCAGCACGATTTCCGCCAGGCTGTGGCGGCGCACCAGGCGCCCGCGAAAACGCTCGAGCGTGAGGCCATAGAAGCGCAGCATCTGGCGCAACGCCGCCTTCAGCGTCGGCTGGGCGATGCAGCAGCGACTGATGAAGACGAAACTGCCCGAACGCAGGCGCCGTGCGTCCATGCCAAAGAACTCGTCGTCGAAGCGCTCGGCCAGCCCCAGCCACATGCGCCGGTAATAGTCCACGCTCACGCGTCCGTCCGGCTCGGCCAGACACGCCGACGACAGGCCAAGCGACTCGAGCAGTTGCGCAGGCGACCTGTCGACATCGGTAAAGGCCAGCAGAGCCTGCTGGACCAGGCGCACGGAAATGCTGTCGCGCTCGGTGGTCGAGGCGCTGTCGTGAAGGGCGAGTGATTCAGGCAACGGGTTCATCCTGGGCTGAAGCGACCGTGACAGCGCACCATGATGGTCCACCGTGCCAGGCATCGCCAGTCATAGCCAGCCCAGCGTCAGGCCGGCAACGACCAGGTAACGCAGGGTCTTGGCCAGCCCGACGATCAGCAGAAAGCTCCACCAGGGTTCGCGCATCACCCCGGCCACCAGCGTCAGTGGATCGCCGATCAGCGGCGCCCAGCTCAGCAGCAGCGTCCAACGACCATAGCGATGGTAATGGCGCTGCGCCTGGTCCAGCTGTCGTTCGCTGAACGGAAACCAGCGGCGGTGGCGAAAATGCTCCAGATAGCGGCCCAGCAGCCAGTTCACCAGCGAACCCAGGACATTGCCGAGGCTGGCGAACGCGATCAGTGCCCAGGTCGAGTGGCCGCCCGCGGCGAGCAGCCCCGCAAGCAGCGCTTCCGAGCCCAGTGGCAGCAACGTGGCGGCGCCAAAGGCGGCCAGAAAAAGTCCTGCGTAGCCGGTGAGCTCCACTCGATTGCTTGCCTTCGCACTGTTGCACAGCCCGCCAGTATGCCTGCGCCAAGCGATACGAGACAGGCCGCCAATAGGCAGCCACCCGGGCCGCCGCTATAGTGGCACCTTGACTATCGGAGCTGAGAATTGAAGCGCGTCGTTCCGAGCTGGTGGTTGTGGCTCCTGTTGCTGGCGCATGGGCTGGCGCAGGCCAGCTGGCATGAAACGGGTACCGAGCCGGTTGCGCTGGGTGGCCGCTGGGCGCTGCTCGTCGACCCGGATGAGCGCCTGAGCGTGGAAGATCTGGAACGTCCCGGCATGGCGGCTCGCTTCATGACGCAGCAAGGCAACCCCGGGCTTGGCTATCGTAGCGGCGCCGTCTGGCTGCGCCTGCAGCTCGACAGGCCCGCCGCCGACATCCCGATCTGGTGGCTGGACCTGCAGTCCTCCACGCTGGACGAGGTGGTGCTGTATCAGCGCCGAGCGGATGGCAGCTTTCGCCAGGCCGTCGCCGGCGACCACCGCAACAGCGAGGCGCAGGACATCCACTTTCGCAATCCGCTGTTTCGTCTCGAGCTCCCGGCCGAAGGGAGCACCACCCTCTACCTGCGCATCAAGAGCCACAATCCGATCAGTTTCGCGATGGTGCTCTGGCCGCCCGAGCGCTTCATCAGCTCGATCATCCGCCTGCAGTTGCTGCATGGGCTGATCTTCGCAACCTTCGTCCTGCTGATCGTCAGCAACCTCTGGCTGTATTTCGCCAGCCGAGACACCACCTTCGGGCTGTTCAGCCTGTTCACCCTGGCCAACCTGATCACCATGCTCGGGGCAGAAGGCTACCTGCCGTACTACCTGCTCGGTGCGCTGGCCGGGCCAAAGGATCTGCCGAGTACCCTCGCCTGGATCTGGGCGCCGGTGCTCGGTGCGATCTTCCAGGTCCAGTACCTGGGCCTGTTGCGGATGCGGCTGTTGGCCAGCCTGGCACGCTGGGGCCTGGTGGCGATGTTGCTGGCGGCGCTGCTCGCCTCGATGAACCTGCTGATTCCCTGGTCGTTATGGCGACTGATCTATCAGGGCTGGATATTTCTGTGCGCATTCGCGTTGTGCCAGATCGCCTTCTGGCTCGGGCTCAGCGGTCTCAAGCGAGCGCGGGTGTTGGCGGCGGTGCAGGCGCTGTTCCTGCTGGCCCTGGCACTGCGGATCGGGCGCAACCTCGGCTGGTTCGAGCCCGGGCTGCTGATCGACAACGCCCTGTATTTCGCCATGGCCGCCTACGCGCTGGTGATGAGCTCGGCGGTCAGTCGCAGCCACGAGAACCTGCGTCGGGAAAAGGAGGCCGCCCAGGCCGAGGCACTGGCGCTGGCACAGCGCAACGAGCAACACCTCGAGAGCCAGGTTGCCGAGCGTACCCGCGCGCTGGAAGCCACGGTTGCCCAGGTGCAGGCTGCGCTTTCGCTCGAGCGGCACGCCAAGGAGGAGCAACGGCACTTCCTCGCCACCGTGTCCCACGAACTGCGTACTCCGCTGGCCGTTATCGACGCCACCGCGCAGAACCTCGAGCTCGACCATGAAGGTGATCCCGCGACCCTCGAGCGATACCGCAAGATCCTGCGGGCAACCGAGCGTATGACCCGGCTGCTCAGCAGCTCGCTCGACGAGCGTCATTTCGGCTTTCTGCGCAACGTGGCGCACCTGCGCGAAACGGCTACCGCGCCGTTGCTGCATGATGCCACCAGCTCCGCACGCCTGCTCGGCGAGCAGCACATCATCCGTGTCGATGAATCCCACCTGCCGCCAAGCCTGCGCTGCGACAGCGAACTGATGCTGCTGATACTGCGGACGATCACCGACAACGCCGTCAAGTACACGCCGGCCGGGACCAGGATTACCCTCAGTGGTCGGGTCGGCGATGAGGGCGTCAGCCTGCAGGTCACCGACGACGGCCCGGGCATCGCCGCCGAAGACCTGCCGCATGTGTTCGAGCCCAACTACCGTGGCCGCTCCGCTGGCGACAAGAGCGGTACCGGGCTAGGCCTGTCGCTGGCCAGGCGGATGATGCAGATGCAGGGTGGCAGCGTTGCCATCGCCAGCGCACCGGGCGAAGGCTGCCAGGTCACGCTCACACTGCCGCATGCGCTCTACGCCACGACGATCGGCGCGGTGAAACTGTAGCCCTCGCCGTGTTCGGTCTTCAGCGGCAGGTCGTCACTCAGCGTATCGCGGCAGCGCTTGCGCAGGCGGCTGATCAGCGTGTCCATGCGTCGCTGGTCGTAGCTCAGCCACTGCTCGCCATAGGCCTGGACGATGGCGCGGCGAGAAACCGGGACGCCCGGCCGCCCGGCGAGTAGCTGCACGAGGGTGAACTCGTTGCGGCTGAGCTGCAGCGCCAGGCCGCGCGGCGAAATCAGCTGGCGCGCACCGGATTGCAAGGTCCACGAGGTGGGCACCCGGCGGCTGAGCGAGACGATCACCGCTTCGAGTTCGATCAGTTTCACCGGCTTGACCAGATAGTGATCGGCGCCATCATGCAATCCCTGCACCACGTAGTCGGAACTCCCGCGCGCCGACAACGCAATGATGCCGGCACCAGGTGACGATTGCCGCAAGCGGGTGATGGCGTCGAAGCCACTGCCGTCGGGCAGCATGATGTCGATGATGGCCAGCCCGGCCTGATCCATGAGCGCCTCGAACTCCTGCAGCGAGCCGGCGCACAGCACCGACCAGCCGCGTCGGCTGAGAAACGCGGAGATTTCTTCGCGCAGTTCAGCGCTGTCTTCGACCAGCAGAATGTTCAAGCATGCCTCGCGGGATTGCCGTCAACGTTCCAGACCCACGCATTATGCCGTGACGACCGGCAGCCAGTCGGCCACCGCGGCGTCGCTTTGGTCGTATGGTTTTCCTAGGGTAGCGGTTTCACGGCGGGCCGATCAGCCGGCCGCCTGGTACGCCTCGGTGCCTGCTCCAGCCCAGTAGGCGCCCTGGCCCAGGGCAAAAGGCAAGCCGCTGACCACCCGTTGCTGCCAGGCGGTGGCGACATTCGAGGCCCAGAGCTCGGCCCGATGGCGCTCGACAATGGCGTACAACAAGGAATGCAAGGTCTCGTAGCGGCTCAGCAGAAATGCCGAGCGAAAGCCTGCCCCGACCTCCAGATGCGCCATGCTCAGCTTTACCGCGCGGCAGAGGCCGAGCTCGAGCTCGGGAGGCACACCGCTCAGATCAGGGTCGGCCAGGACGACAGCGATGTTCGCCTGTTGTAGGCGAGTCAGCGCATCGATGTAGCGCTGCGCTCCGCCGTGCGCTGTGAAGGACGCAGCGGTGGCCACCACGTTGAGTCGGTAACCGCACGCTCGGAGATCCAGAGCTGCCTCGAACAGCAGCCCAACCACTTCGGGTTCGCCAAGCACCGCCTTGCTCAGGTTGAGGTACAGCTGGGGCTGCGCCCCGCCGTCCGCATGAGGACGGGCCAAGGCATGCAGCCGCAGGCGAAATAGAAACTGCGCAGCCAACTCGGCCGGCCTGCCATGCTGGGCGGCGGCGCAAGTGGGGCCGAAACCCGCCTGCATCGGTGCTTCGTAGCCTATCGGTCGCAGGCGCCGGTCGAAGACCGGCAGCCAGACCATGTCACGGATCGCACGTTCGTACTGCCTGCGATTCATCGCCTCTCCTTACCGCCGGTGCGCTTCCGGCAACGCGGCTTGGCCTGACGCCCAGCACGCCAGATTCGTGTTGTGACGCCGGTCACGATATTAAGGCGGTGGCCGCGGCAATTGCTGACAGAACCTTACGGTTGCCCTCTGGGTACCAGACGATTCAGATGGGCTCAGGCGGCGAATAGTAGTCACCGCTGAGCAAGTGGAACGGTAGCCGCAGGGCGAGCTGGTGGTCGGCGTGGCACTCGATCCGGTCGGCCATGAAGCAGACGTCGTAGCGCTCGAGCAGGGCGGTCATGGCCCCGTGCGTCCTGTCCAGCACCTCGTCCTGCCCAGCCGCAGCCTCAACGCAGCATTGGCGCAGATCGACCTTTACATAGCGGCACAGCTCTAGCGCCAATACGCGTGCGCTCAAGCTGCCCTGCTGCGCAGCGAGCCGAGCCATCAGCTCGACGCCGTGATCGAGCAGGCCATACAGGTGCCCGAAGATCACCCGGCTGGCTCGCGGGGCAGCGGCCAATCCGCTTGCCTCGAGCCGTCCACTCAGTTCCAGCACCAGCTGCAGGCCGAATGGCTTGAGCTCGGCCGCAGTCCAGGCCATATCGTCCATCAGCGAATGCTCGAGCAGGAGCGACTCATCAATCGTGACAACGCAGCGCAGCGGCCAGGGTCGCCCGCCGCGCAATGCCAGGCGTCGGGCCGCCGCGGGAATCAGGCGAATGCGCTCGAGCAGTTCGGCGCAGAGAATCGCACGGCGGTCGTCTGGCGCGAGCGCCTGGCCCAACCTGCCGAAGCAACTGAAGTAATGGCTGCCGTGCAGTCGTAAATGCCGGTCGACGATCTGCTGGCGGAAAAACTCGGTTTCGCCGTGGCTCCGCAGCCTGCTGCGATGCAACGCGAAAAGCCGATCAAGATTCTGGCTGATCCCCATGCGCCCTCCGAGCCGCCAGACATCGGCGGTGAGTCCGTTTCTTTCAGCAAAGCAGGACGTTCACGGGGCGCGTCGGAGGAACCCGTTGTTTTAACAACAAATGAGCTTGATGGGCGGGGCCGGCAGCCGTCGTTACATCTCGTGGATGCGATTGACCTGCTGCGCCAATCGCATCGTTTCATGCTGCTCCAGTTCGAGCAGCTCGCGAGCCAGCTCACGGGCCGTGTTGATCTCCGCGCGTCTAGCCAGCGAACGGTAGAGGTCGAGAATCCGGTTATGCATTTCGAACACGTCGGCACAGATCTCTTCGACCGTCATCTGGTGATAGGCCTTGCACTTCTGGCCGAGGTGCATGGGTTCGCGCACGAGGTAGTCGTAAATCCAGGTGTGCAGCGCCTTGCCATCGGCGTGCGCTTCGATCTTGGAGATGGTTTCCGACAGGACCTTTTCGTGATCCGCCAGGTAGAGCAGCAGCCACTTCGCGCGCGTTTCCGCCTGCTTGCTGGCCCCGGCGCTCATGCAGCGGGCCAGTTGCGCATGGGCGTCGCGCGTCCAGTCGATGAGATCCTCGAAGCGTTCGATTTTCATGGCAGCGCTCCTCGCTCGGGCCAGGGGTCATACAGGCAGGATAGCTGTGGGCCTGCCGCCGTGCCCAAGCCAGGGTGTGGCGTTCAGTCGCGAACGGGCGGAACGTGACCTGCAAGCCCGTCAGACTTCGGTCGATGTGTCTTCCACCAGTTCGGCACGTAGCACCTTGAGCTCTGCTGGCGCGTGAATGGCAAGACGGACCCGGCCACCGCTCACCTCGCCACACATGATGGTCACACCATCGGTGGTCAGATGCCTGACGAGGTCGTCGAGGTTGGCGCCGGGCGCAACCGTCAGGCGCAGTTTTTCGCCCGGACGGCGGGAAAGTGTCAGATAACCCATGTTGTCGCTTCCTTTGTATAGGGCGCTTGGCCCGTGATGGTTCGTATAGTCGGATCGTGGCGTCCGGCAGCCGGCGCTCTGGCTAGCGTCTGCTGTAGCAGCGCACCAGATCGCCCTCGTAGTGGTACAGGCAGAGATGGTTTTCCGGCGCCGCGAGCAGGCGTAGCTGCACGACCTCCCCTTCATACAGGCCGAAGCCCTCGGAGTAGCCGCTGGCCATGTAGGAGCACCGGTTCGCGGCCGCGGTGTGCGTGACCGCGACGACTTCGTAGCTGATGTAGCGCTCGGTGCGCACCTTCAAGGCACCGGAGACGGTATCGATCGGCTGGCCGCTTTCGTCCAGGCAGGCATCGAACAGGCGCGGGCCGGTCTTGCGCCACTCTCGGAACAGCCGTGCGCGCGGCTCGCCACTCTTGGAGAACGCCATGAGCTCGGACAGGTAGCGGCCACTCTCTCCGCCCGGTAGCCGCAACGACAGGGCGAGCGCGACGCCTACCAGCAGCAAAGCGAGCTGCAGCCCCAACAGGCCGACGGCTAGCCGCTTGCCGGCGTTCATGCCGAACACCGCCGGAGAAATGCCGACACGGCCGGAGCGAGGCCACGGCCCTTCGGAATGATTGCGTTGACCGCAGTGCCGCTGGCTGGCACGCAGGACAGGCTGAAGTCATTGCTGCGCGGCACGACCCAGTAGTCGGCGCTCGCTTCGGCGAACGCCGGCGCCACGATAGCTTCCAGCAATTCATCGACCGGATTGCCGTTGCGCACGATGTTGAACCGATAACCGAGATGCTCCCGGGTATCCAGCGCTACCGGGCCGGCGAGCAGGCTGGGCGTGTAGTTGGCGTAGTCGTATTGCTGCCACAGCCAGAACATGAGCAGCACCAGGCCGAGCGAGGCATTCCAGACCCAGAGCAGCCCCGCCCCCTGCCCCGCGCTCACGGCTGGCCGGACAACGGCATCGGCATCGGCATCGGCATCGGCTTCGCAGGTTGGCGTCGTGAGCAACGGTGGCGCAGCCGGCAGCGGCGTCTCTGGCGCGCTGGGCTCGGTGAGGGCGAAATCGGGGTTCCAGCGGTATCCGCGGCGGGGGACCGTCTGGATGATCTCGTGCAGCTTCTCGTCGCCAATCAGGTTGCGCAGGTTGAAGATGCACTGGTTCAGGCTACCGGTACTGACGATCCGGTGTTCCCAGGCGTAGCGCAGTATTTCTTCTCGGCTGCGGATTTGCCCGGGAATCGACAGCAGCAGCTCCAGGGCGCGACTATCGGTGTAACTGATCGTCAGGCTCTCTTCGTTCCCGCTGGCGTCTTGAATGAGCAGCAGGTTCTGCTCCGGGCGGAACTCGGCACGCCCGGCGCCCTTGTGGACTCTCAGATGATGGCTCTTCATAGCGGCCTCCTGCAGACATCCGTGTCCCCTATGAGGAGGGCTGTGCCAGTCCCGTCCGTCCTTCTTGTTGTGATGTAGGCGTCATTCGCGACGCGTGGCCCTTCCCAACCACGCGTCGCCTTGATCTACCTTCATTCTAGAAGGGAGTTGGCAGCGGAAATCTGTCAGTTTCTTACAGCGCGAGCCGCTCTAGCGGTGCTCCTGACGGAGCCAGAGCCCCTTGCCCGCCAAGGCCTCGCGATCATGCGGGCGATCCAGATCCAGCCATGGCCCCTTCGGCACGAGCCCGTTGCCGTTGATCTGCCGATGGCTACCGTAGTAATGCCCTTTGATGTGCTGGAAATCGACCGTCGCAGCGATCCCGGGCCACTGGTATACCTCGCGCAACCAGCTGGACAGGGCCGGGTAATCTTCGATGCGTCGCCAGTTGCACTTGAAGTGACCGAAGTAGACAGCATCGAAGCGGATCAGTGAGGTGAACAGGCGAATATCGGCCTCGGTCAGGTATTGGCCCGCCAGGTACCGTTGCCGGGCGAGGCGCCGTTCCAGCCAGTCCAGCTCCTGGAAAAGTGCGTCGAAGGCTTCTTCGTAGGCTTCCTCGGTGGTGGCGAACCCCGCGCGATAGACGCCGTTGTTCACCGCCGCATAGACGCGCGCGTTGAGCGCGTCGATTTCGCCCCGCAGCGGCTCCGGGTAGAGGTCGACCTGCGAGCCGGTCAGATGATCGAAGGCGCTGTTGAAGATACGCAGAATCTCGGCCGACTCGTTGTTGACGATGCAGCGGCGCTCGCGATCCCAGAGTACCGGTACCGTGACCCGCCCGCTGTAGCGTGGATCATCGAGCAGATAGCGCTGATAGAGGTATTCGAGGCCGTCCAGCCGGTCGCCGGTCGAACCACTGGCAGGCTCGAAGGTCCAGCCGTTTTCCAGCATCAGCCAGCCCACCACCGAGACATCGATCAGCCCCTGCAGCGATTTCAGTTCACGTGCGATCAGCGTCCGGTGTGCCCAGGGACAGGCCAGCGATACGTAGAGGTGGTAGCGCCCGGGCTCGGCCTTGAAACCGCCGCGCCCATCGTCGCCCGGCGTGCCCTCGGGCGTCACCCAGCTTCGCCGTTTCGCCTGCTCCCGCTCGAAGCGACCGTCTCGGCTCTCGTACCAGCGGTCGTGCCAGCGCCCGTCAATCAATAATCCCATGCTGCCTCCCGTCGTTTGTCTTCGGAAAACAGTCTAGGGGCGATGGTTCAGCCGATCGGCCGGATTCGCGGAAGCCTATGATCGATCAGATCGATCGGTCCCGCTGGTGCCAGTACGCTCGCGCCTGTTCGAAGGCCTCGTCGCGGCTGGCACCGAGCCCGCGAAGCGCCAGTGCCATGGTGGCCGTCGTGGCGAGCTCGCCATAGGCATCAGGCTCGCCGCGCCACACCGCCAGCAGGTGCGTCGGATCGAGTTCGGCCGGCTTGACGTGACGCTGCGCGGAAAGCGCCGGCCATGGTTCGTCCCAGGCTTCGCCATTGGCCGTTCCGTAGAGCACCGCAGCGCTGTCCGGGTTGATCTCAACCTCGCCGCCCTCGCCCTTGACCACGATGGCGGTGTCGCCGAGCAGTCGACTGGCTTGGCGATGGATCTCCTGATAGCCAGGGTGAAAGATGCTCTGCAGCCCGCATCGCGCCCCGAGCGGGTTGAGGATGCGCGCCAGCGAATGGATCGGCGAACGCAAGCCGAGCACGTTGCGCAGATCGATCATGCGCTGCAGGACGGGCATCCAGGCCCCAAGCGGGATGAAGGCGAGGCTGTCCCGATCGAGCGTCTCCTGTACCTGCGTCCAGTTCTCGCAGCGACCGATACCCAGCAGATCGAGTAGCTGCTCGGTGTACAGTCGCCCGGCGGTATGCGCGCCACCGCCATGCAACAGGATGCGCACGCCATTGCCTGCCAGGCAGCGCGCCGCCAACAGATACCACGGCAGATGGCGTTTCTTGCCGGCATAGCTTGGCCAATCCAGATCGACGCGGACAGCCGGGCTCGGCAGGCGTGCCCGTACCGCCTCGGTGAAACCCGCAAGCTCTTCGGCGCTTTCTTCCTTGTGCCTGAGCAACATCAGAAAGGCGCCGAGCTGGACATCTTCCACCTCGCCGTCGAGCAACATGCCCATGGCTACACGGGCTTCGTCACGCGTCAAACCACGCGCACCGCGTTTGCCCTTGCCCAGGATGCGTACGAATTCGGCGAAGGGATGTTCTACAGGAGAGGTCATAGGCAATTGGTCGGCTTCGGCAGGCCCGCGAGCTTCGCGGCCAGTTTGGCGGGAGTGCCCTTGAACAGGCGATTCAGATGCAGGCTGTTGCCCTTCTGCGGCCCGAGTTCGGTGGCCACGTACTTGACCAGCGGGCGGTTCGCGGGGGAAAGCTGATAGCGGTCGTAGAAGCGCCGCAACAAATGCAGGATTTCCCAGTGGGCCTCCTCCAGCGCGAGGCCTTCACGCTCGGCGAGCGCCTCTGCGACGGCCTCGTTCCAGTCGCTCAAGTCGACCAGGTAGCCATCGGCGTCCAGCGCGATGGCGCGGCCCTGTACGCTCAAGTCACTCATAACCAGCTATTGACCCGGTCATAGCGGCCACAGAGTTCAACGAACTCAGGGTAGTCGACCAACTGAACACGCGTGGCGAGCGGTATCGCGCCGCGCGCCGCGTGGTCTTCGGCCAGGGCGAAGACATGAATGCTCGGGTCGAGGCCGACCAGCGCCTCTTGGGGCGCACTGCCCGGCTGCAGGGCATAAACCGCGTCGCCACTGAGCAGCACGGCATCGGAGCGCTCCAGCAGGCGAAGGCAGCTGGCGAAGCGGCCATCGTCGAAGGGTGAGTGGGACAGCAGGTGCAGAGTGGCCATCAGAGCGTAATCACATGGTCGAAACGGTTGAGAAGCGCGCGCAGCTCGTCTTCGCCGAGCACGTCCACGGGCAGCGCCAGCGACCCGGCGTCGAGGCCACGTTCGTCAAGGCTGCGGGCGCAGGCATAGAGGGTATCGACGCCGAACATCGGCAGGGCCTGAAGGTTGGCCGAGAGGTTCTTCTGCTCGATGGCGGCAGGTTGCTGTGCCGCGGCGAGTTGGAACACGCCGTCGTCGAGAAACAGCAAGCCCAGCGGCAGCTCGAAGGCGCCGCCTGCGAGCGCGATGTCCAGCGCCTCGCGCGCCGATGGGCCGCTCCAGGGGCCCTGCCGGCTGATGATCAACATCGAACGCGTCATCAATTGCCTCCAAAGCAGACCAGACGGTCGGCCTCTTGCGCGGCCTCATGGAGCTGGCCGAGGCCGGACAGCGTCCACGCCGCGCTCAGGTTCGCAGCCGGACGCTGGTAGCGTGCGGCCTCCTGCTCATCCAGCACACCGCGGCGCAAGCCGGCCGCAATGCAGACCACCCCGTCGAGCTGATTGTCCGTGACGAAACGGCTCCAGGCCGCCGCCACGTCGAGCTCGTCCTGGGCGAACACGACGTTGGCCGATGCGCTATGCACGCCGTCCTGGTAGAAGAACAGCCGCACGATTTCATGCCCGCCTGCCAGCGTCGCCTCGGCAAATCGCAGGGCACGGCGCGCGGCCGGTGAATGAGGCGGGGAAAACAGGGCGATTGCGAATTTCATGACGCATCCATCGTTATGCAGGGCTGCAATGATACGCCAGGCACACAAATGAAAAAGCCCGCCGAAGCGGGCTGATTCGATAGCACGAACCGTCAGTCGTCGCCCGCAATGCCCAGCAGCTGCAGCAGGCTGATGAACAGGTTGTAGAGCGAAACGAACAGGCCAATCGTGGCCATGATGTAGTTGCGCTCGCCACCGTGGATGATGGCGCTGGTCTGGAACAGGATGCAGGCCGAGGAAAACAGCACGAAGCCGGCGCTGATGGCCAGTTGCAGACCGCTGATCTGGAAGAAGAAGCCAACCAGCATCGCTCCCAGCAGCACGAAGAAGCCTGCGGTGATGAAGCCGCTCAGGAAGCTCATGTCCTTGCGCGTTATCAGCACGTAGGCCGACAACCCGAAGAACACCAAGGCAGTCATGGATAGCGCGGACGTCACCAGCTCGCCACCGTTGGCGAGGCCGAGATACAGGTTGAGGACCGGGCCCAGCGTATAGCCCATAAAACCGGTCAAGGCGAAGGTACTGACCAGGCCCCAGGCCGAGTTGCGTAGCTTCACGGTGAGAAAGAACAAGCCATAGAAGCCGATCAGCACCACGAAGATGTTGGGATACGCGGCATTGGCCTGCATGGCCAGATAGGCAACCAGGCCGCTGAAAGCCAGGGTCATGGCCAGCAGGCCGTAGGTGTTACGCAGCACTTTGCTGACTTCGCGCTGCTCCACTTCTGCGTGGCTAAGCGCGTATTCGTGTTCTCGCATGGCGACGCTCCTGACGATGATCGAAGAGAATTTGCCCGGACTATAACAGAGGCGAGGCAGAACTCTGCGCTCAGAGTTTGACAGTCTGTTTCGATCCGGTACTATGGCGCCCGCTTCATGCGGAGGTGTGGCCGAGTGGTTGAAGGCAGCGGTCTTGAAAACCGCCGAAGGGGAAACTCTTCCGTGAGTTCGAATCTCACCGCCTCCGCCATCTGCATAGCAAAAGCCCCGGTTCTACCGGGGCTTTTGTATTTCCGAGCTACCGCTATTCAGTCTGCGCAGCGCCCTCGAACCAGGCGAGCTTTTCGCGCAACTGGACGACTTCCCCCACGATCAGCAGCGTCGGAGCCTGCACCTGTTCGGTGGCCACCCGCCCGGGCAAATCGGCCAGCGTTGCGGCGAAAACCCGTTGATTGCGCGTGGTGCCCTGCTGCACCAGTGCGGCCGGTGTCGAGGCGGCGCGGCCGTGTGCGATGAGCTGCTCGCAAATCACCGGCAGTCCGACCAGCCCCATATAGAAAACCAGCGTCTGCGCCGGCGCGGCCAGCTCCGCCCATGGCAGGTCGCAGCTACCGTCCTTCAGGTGACCGGTGACGAAGCGTACCGATTGCGCATGATCCCGATGGGTCAATGGAATGCCGGCGTATGCGGCGCAACCACTGGCTGCGGTGATTCCCGGCACCACTTGGAATGGCACCCCATTGGCTGCGAGTTCTTCGATTTCTTCACCGCCACGCCCGAAGATGAACGGATCCCCCCCTTTGAGCCGCAACACGCGCTTGCCCTGTTTCGCCAGAGCGACCAGTTGCTGGTTGATCTGCTCCTGAGGCAGCGCGTGATTGGCCCGCTGCTTGCCCACGTAGATCCGGTCGGCATCGCGCCGGCACAGTTCGAGGATGGCCGGGGCAACCAGGCGGTCATACAACACGACATCGGCCTGCTGCATCAGGCGCAAGGCACGGAACGTCAAAAGATCCGGATCACCGGGCCCAGCACCGACCAGATAAACCTCACCCAGCAGCTGTTCCCTGGCGCCCGCGAGCTTTTCCTCCAGCAACTGCTCGGCTTGCGCCTGTCGGCCGCTCAGCGCCTGTTCAGCGATCGGCCCCTGAAACACTTCTTCCCAGAAGATGCGGCGCTGCTGGATGTTGGCGAAGCGCGCCTTGACCCTCGCCCGATAGCGCCGCGCCAGGCCCGCGAGCTGGCCGTAGGCAGCAGGTATCCACGTCTCGATGCGGGCACGCATCAACCGCGCCAGTACGGGCGCGTCGCCGCCGCTGGATACCGCGATCATCAGCGGCGAGCGGTCGACGATGGCCGGAAAGATCACACTGCACAGTTCCGGCGCATCCACCACGTTCACGGGGATCCCGATCGTACGGGCGTCGGCGGATACCTGTGCATTGGTAGGCTCGCTATCGGTAGCGGCAATCGCCAGCACGCAGCCGTGCAGATCATCGACCGTGTAGTTACGCGCCCGGCTTTCACCGCCGCTGTCTGCGACAAGCGCAACCAGCGATTGATCGATGCTCGGCGCTACCACGCGCAGGCAGGCGCCTGCATCGGCCAGCAGTCGCGCCTTGCGCAAGGCGACCTCGCCGCCGCCGACGACGAGCACCAGCCGGCCCTTTAGATCGTGAAACAGCGGAAGGTAATCCATGAGCGAATCCTGGCAGTTGGGGTATCCATCACAGCGGCTGCCGCTGCGCGTGCCCTTGTCGAGCATCAAGTAAGCGCGCGGCGGCTGCCGTGCAATGAGGCCTGGCCCTTCGGACTACCACATTCAGGGCCGGCCTCGGCACGCTCGCCCGGGCCCGGTCAACCGATCGTCTCGAGACCGCCCATATAGGGCTTGAGCACCTCCGGCACGCGGATCGCGCCGTCGGCCTGCTGGTAGTTCTCCAGCACCGCGACCAGTGTACGGCCCACCGCCAAGCCCGAACCGTTGAGCGTATGGACGAGCTCGGGCTTGCCGCTCTCCGGGTTGCGATAGCGCGCCTGCATGCGACGCGCCTGGAAGTCACCACAGTTCGAACACGAGGAAATCTCGCGGTACTTGTCCTGGCTCGGCACCCAGACTTCCAGGTCGTAGGTCTTGGTCGCGCCAAAGCCCATGTCGCCGGTGCACAGCGCGAGCACGCGATAAGGCAACTCCAGCAACTGCAGTACACGCTCGGCGTGGCCGGTCAGTTCTTCCAACGCCTCGAAGGACTTCGCCGGCTCGACGATCTGAACCATCTCGACCTTGTCGAACTGGTGCTGACGAATCATGCCCCGGGTGTCGCGACCGGATGCACCGGCCTCGCTGCGGAAGCATGGCGTATGCGCCGTGAGCTTGAGCGGCAGCTGCTTGGCATCGAGGATCTCGCCCGCGACGATGTTGGTCAGCGACACCTCGGCTGTGGGGATGAGGTAGAAATCCGCTTCGCCCTCGCGGCTGATCTTGAACAGGTCTTCCTCGAACTTCGGCAGCTGGCCGGTGCCCTGCAACGCTGGAGCCTGAACGAGGTAAGGCGTGTAGGTTTCCTCATAGCCGTGCTCACGGGTATGCAGATCGAGCATGAACTGCGCCAGCGCACGGTGCAGCCGGGCGATAGGCCCGCGCATCAGCGCAAAACGTGCACCGGACAGTTTGGCGGCCGTTTCGAAATCGAGCCAGCCGTGCTGTTCGCCGAGCGCGACATGGTCGCGTACCTGGAAATCGAACGTCGGCGGCGTACCCCAGCGACGCACCTCGACATTGCCCTCCTCGTCGTCTCCGACCGGCACGGATTCATGCGGCAGGTTCGGAATGCTCAGCATCAGCTGGTCCAGCTCGCTCTGGATACGGTCAAGCTCCTGCTTGCCGGAATCAAGCTCGGTACCCATGCGATCCACGTCGGCGAGCAAGGGGGCGATGTCCTCGCCGCGCTGCTTGGCCTGCCCGATGGACTTGGAGCGCGCATTGCGCTCGGCCTGCAACTGTTCGGTACGGGTTTGCACCACCTTGCGCTGGGCTTCGAGCGCCTCGATGCGCTCGACGTCCAGCTTGTAGCCTCGGGTCGCCAAGCGCTGCGCGACTTCGCGCAGCTGGGTGCGTACCAGTTTGGAATCAAGCATGGTTGGTCTCGTCTGACTGAAAGGGTTGCAAAGGGGTTGCGCAGTTTACTGGCGATCGCACGTCATTCATAACCTGGCGAGCGCCAGGCCGGCCCATGCCGCCAGCAATCCGCCGACGACGCTACCACTCGTATACAGCAGCGCGGTCAGCACCTGGCCGCTTTCCAGGAGCCGCAAACTATCGAGGGAAAAACTGGAAAAGGTCGTCAGCGAACCGAGAAAGCCGATGATCAGCGCCCCGCGCAGCTCCGGCGATACCTCTGGGCGCGTCAGAAAATGCGCGTAGAGGAAGCCGATGATCAGGCAGCCAGCCAGATTGACGGTCAGGGTGGCAAAGTAGAAATGCCGCGGCCATTGGTTGGACACCCATAGCGATATGCCGAAACGCATCAGCGTACCGACGATTCCACCCAGCGCGACGGCCAGCAGCATGCGCATCAACGCTTCCTCCGCTGGATCGGGCTGGCACTGTCGAGCTGTGCCAAGTGCTCGAGCTTGTCGCGAATCTTGCTCTCCAGGCCGCGCGGCACTGGGTGGTAATAGCGGCGCGGCTCCAGCGCTTCCGGAAAATAGTCTTCGCCAGCGGCGTAGGCATCAGGCTCATCGTGGGCATAGCGGTACTCCATGCCATAGCCGAGCTCTTTCATCAGGCGAGTCGGGGCGTTGCGCAGGTGCAGCGGCACTTCCTGCGAACCGAGCTCTGCCGCATCGCGCATCGCTGCCTTGAAGGCCGTGTAGACGGCATTGCTCTTCGGCGCACAGGCCAGGTAGACGATCGCTTGCGCGACCGCCAACTCACCCTCGGGGCTGCCAAGGCGCTCCTGCACATCCCAGGCATCGAGGCACAACGCCAGCGCTCTGGGGTCGGCATTGCCGATTTCCTCGCTGGCCATTCGCACCACGCGGCGGGCTATGTACAGCGGGTCGCACCCGCCATCGAGCATTCGCGCGAACCAGTACAGGGCTGCGTCCGGGTTGGAACCGCGCACCGACTTGTGCAATGCCGAAATCTGGTCGTAGAAGGCTTCGCCCCCCTTGTCGAAACGACGTCGACTATCACCCAGCAAATTCTGCAGCAACTCCGGTTCGATGCTGCCGCCAGGCTCGGCAAGGTCCGAAGCGTTTTCCAATAGGTTGAGCAGACGCCGACCATCGCCATCGGCCGCCGCGAGCAGGATCTGGAAGCTGGCTTCCGGCAGTTGCAAACGCAGCTCCCCAAGCCCCTTGGATTCGCTCAGCGCGCGTGCGACCAGATTGCGCAATGCGCTTTCATCAAGACTCTTGAGGACGTACACGCGCGCTCGGGACAGCAGTGCATTGTTCAACTCGAACGACGGGTTTTCCGTAGTCGCGCCGATGAAGATCAGCGTGCCGTCCTCGACGTAGGGCAGGAAAGCGTCCTGCTGGGACTTGTTGAAGCGATGGACTTCATCGACGAACAGGATGGTCCGCCGTCCATACTGGGCCGCCTGCTGCTTGGCGATTTCGACCGCCTGGCGAATCTCCTTTACGCCGGCAAGCACCGCCGAGACTGTCTCGAAGTGCGCGTCCGACACCTTGGCCAGGAGCCGTGCCAGGGTGGTCTTACCGACCCCGGGAGGCCCCCAGAAGATCATCGAATGCAGCGCGCCCTGTTCCAGCGCTTCGCGCAGTGGTCGGCCGCGGGCAAGCAGATGCTCCTGCCCGACGTACTCGTCCAGGCTTGCCGGACGCAGGCGAGCCGCCAGCGGTTGGGCAACGGGCTCCCGACTGAACAGGTCCATTCAGTGCTTTACCTTGATCGCCTGGCCGTCGCGTGGCCGACCATTACTCGGAGATGACATCTGCCCCCTCAGGGATCTCGAACTGGAACAGCCCCGACTTCAACGGCTCGTTCATCTTCACGCCCATGAACAGGATGTTGGTCCGCTGACCGACGCTGTCGATCAGTTGCATGTCGTTGATGACGCCGCCGCGAAAGGACAGCCGCAGGCTGTCGAACAGGGTGTCGCGCGCCTTGGGCCGAAGCGTGAAATCGATGACGTCGCCCACTTCCTTGTGTGAGACCTCGAAGTTTTCGCTGATCGTCGAAACGTCACCCGACAGCAACAACGCCGGGGTATGCGTCAGCCGCTGGTCCAGCTGCTGGATGGTGACCTGCTGCAGATCAGGATCGTAGAGCCAGACCTTTTCGCCATTGGAAACCAGCAGCTGCTCCATCGGCTCATCGGTATGCCAGCGGAACTGCCCCGGGCGCTTTAGCGCAAGCTCCCCCGAGGTTTCCTGCAGCTGGGTGCCGCTGGCATCGAGCGACAGCTGAGAGAATCGTCCGGTCAGCGTGTCGGCCTGGCTGAGCAGGCTTGTCAGGCGCTTGGTAGAGGCGTTCTCGTCGGCCTGCACGGGGGCCAGCACGAGCAACAGGGCGAACAGGGAAAACAGGCGAATCAGCTGCATGAAAAGCCTCGCTACGACTCAGTCGCGAATGGGCGGTGGCGCGATGACTTCGCGCGAACCATTGGTGTTCATCGAGGTGACGACGCCGGCTATTTCCATGGCTTCGATCATACGCGCGGCACGGTTGTAGCCGATCTTCAGCTTGCGCTGCACCGCGGAAATGGACGCTCGTCGGCTCTCGGTAACGAAGCGTACCGCTTCGTCGTACAGCGGATCCTCTTCGCTGCCCTCGCCGCCTTCGCCACCGCTGCCACCGGCGTCGAAGCCGCTGCCGGAATCCTCGACACCCGCAAGGATGTCTTCGATGTAGTCCGGGGCGCCACGCGCCTTCCAGGCCTCGACCACGCGATGGACTTCATCATCGGAGACGAAAGCGCCGTGTACGCGGATCGGCAGGCCGGTTCCCGGCGGGAGATAGAGCATGTCCCCATGGCCGAGCAATTGTTCGGCGCCACCTTGATCGAGGATCGTGCGCGAATCGATCTTGCTGGACACCTGGAAGGCCATGCGGGTTGGAATGTTTGCCTTGATCAGGCCGGTAATCACATCCACCGACGGCCGCTGCGTCGCGAGAATCAGGTGAATGCCGGCGGCCCTGGCCTTCTGCGCGATCCGCGCGATGAGCTCTTCGACCTTTTTGCCGACGATCATCATCATGTCGGCGAACTCGTCGACGACCACCACGATGGTAGGCAACGCTTTCAGGTACGGCGGTTCGTCATCCATCGACTCGCGCTTGTAGAGCGGGTCGTGCAGCGGGGTACCCGCCTCCTCGGCCTCCTTGACCTTGCGGTTGAAGCCCGCAAGGTTGCGCACACCCATCGCAGCCATCAGCTTGTAGCGCCGCTCCATCTCCGCGACGCTCCAGCGCAAGGCATTGGCAGCCTCTTTCATGTCGGTGACAACGGGGCACAGCAGGTGCGGAATGCCTTCGTAGATGGAGAGCTCGAGCATCTTGGGATCGATCATGATCATCCGCGCCTCTTCTGGCGTGGATTTGAACAGGATCGACAGGATCATCGCGTTGACACCGACCGACTTACCCGAACCCGTGGTGCCGGCGACCAGCAGGTGCGGCATCTTGGCCAGATCGGCAATCACCGGCTTGCCACCAATATCGTGCCCGAGGGCGAGCGTCACCGGCGATTTCGCATCGTCGTACTGAGTCGACGACAGCACCTCGGAGAAGCGCACGATCTGGCGATCCTCGTTGGGGATCTCGATACCGACGGTGGTCTTGCCCGGTATCACTTCGACCACTCGCACGCTGATCACCGCCAGCGAGCGAGCCAGGTCCTTGGCCAGATTGGAGATACGACTGACCTTTACCCCCGGAGCCGGCTGGATTTCGAAACGCGTGATCACCGGGCCGGGATGGACCGACTCGACGGTCACCTCGACGCCAAATTCCTTGAGCTTGATTTCGAGCAGGCGCGACATCGCTTCGAGCGACTCGGGCGAGTACTGCTTCTGCTGCTTTTCGGCAACGTCGAGCAGTGAAATGGGGGGCAGACTCCCCTCGATCAGCGGGTCGACAAACAGCGTCGCCTGCTTTTCCTTCATGACCCGCTTACTCGGCTCGGGTGCCTTCGGCGCAACCGGTGCCTCGATGACCGGCGCCGGGCGCTTCTCACGCTCGCTCATGTGACGAACAAGCGATTCTTCGCGCTCCAGCAGACGTTCCTTGACCTTCGCCTGCTCCTTCCGGTCGCGCACCACAGGCGCCGCGACCTCATTGACCAGCTCGTCGACCTGGCGCAGTTGAGCCACCAGCTGCTTGCGCTCGCTGCGTGCCGACCACCACCGGCTGAAGCCGCTCTGGATCAACTCCAGCAGATCGAGCGTGATCTTGCCGGTCAGGTCCATCACCTTGAACCAGGACAGATCGGTGAACACTGTCAGCCCGAAGAGAAACAGCGCAAGCAGCCCCAGCGTGCTGCCTTGCACATTGAGCGAGTTGACCGCGAGCTGGCCCAGGCTCTCGCCAAGTGCGCCGCCCGCCGAAGCCGGCAGGACCTCGGCGGCATTGAAATGGATGTAGGCCAAGGCCGAACCCGACAAGACCAGGAACACCAGGCCGATCAGGCGCCACGAGAATAGCCAACCGTTCCAACGCCAGGCTTGATGACGTGCGCGGAAAACCTGCCAGGTCTTGATCGCCAGCAACAAGGGAAACAGGTAGGCGAAATAACCGAGCGCCATGAACAGTACGTCGGCGAACCAGGCACCAGCACGCCCGGCAGCGTTCTGTACCTGCTGGACATTACTGGTATGCGTCCACCCGGGGTCGGAGGGCTCGTAGGTGAGCAGCGCCATCCACAGGTATGCGCACAGCACACCCAGGGCAATCAAGGCGCCTTCCTTGAGGCGGTAATGGAGTTGCTGTCGCCACGACGAGACCGTCGCAGAGGGAGAGGAGTTCTTCAAAACGCTTCTTTTCCTGCGCTTTCAGCGCGCTCGATGAACCGGTAACAGCCGTAAGCCGGGCATTGTACGGGTTTGTCGGCCTGATCGCATGTCGGTTCCGCTGCCCGGGCAATTCGCCTCGACTTCGGTGTAGCATAAACGCCACTTTTCACCGCGCGGCTCGACTGGAGCACGCTTTTCTATTTGGCAACAAAGGCTTATGAGGGCTTTTTATGAGTGAAGTCAAGCATTCGCGTCTGATCATCCTTGGCTCCGGCCCGGCCGGTTATACCGCCGCGGTGTATGCTGCACGCGCTAACCTCAAGCCGCTCGTGATCACCGGAATCCAGCCTGGCGGCCAGTTGACCACTACAACCGAAGTCGACAACTGGCCCGGCGACGTCGAAGGTCTTACCGGCCCGGCGCTGATGGAGCGCATGCAAAAACACGCCGAGCGCTTCGATACCCAGATCCTCTTCGATCACATCCATACCGCAGAACTGCAGCAGCGCCCCTTCACGCTCAAGGGTGACAGCGGCACCTACACCTGCGACGCGCTGATCATCGCAACCGGCGCATCGGCACAGTATCTGGGGCTGCCGTCGGAAGAGGCGTTCGCGGGCCGCGGGGTTTCAGCGTGCGCCACCTGTGACGGCTTCTTCTATCGCAACCAGGTGGTGGCTGTCGTGGGCGGAGGCAACACTGCGGTCGAGGAAGCGCTCTACCTGTCAAACATCGCTAAGGAAGTGCACCTGATCCATCGCCGCGACAAGCTGCGCTCGGAAAAGATCCTGCAAGACAAGATCATGGAAAAGGCTGCCAACGGCAACATCCGCCTGCATTGGAACCATACGCTCGAAGAGGTGCTGGGCGACGACAGCGGCGTGACCGGCGTGCGCTTAAAGCACACCCTGACTGGCGAAGAGGCACGCCTGGACCTGGCAGGCGTGTTCATCGCCATCGGCCACAAGCCCAACACCGATCTCTTTGCTGGCCAGCTGGCGATGCGAGACGGCTACCTCTCAATCAAGGGCGGCAGTGAAGGCGACGCCACCGCCACCAGCATCGCAGGCGTTTTCGCTGCCGGCGACGTTGCCGATCACGTCTATCGCCAGGCCATCACCTCGGCCGGTGCCGGCTGCATGGCTGCGCTGGATGCAGAGAAGTTTCTCGACAACTGACGCGAAGGCGGGCCTGGCCCGCCTCCCCTCCTGACGGCACGGCCTATGCTGACCTGGCTGCAACGCGATGATCTCGGCTTTCCTCCGCTTGAACAGGCGCTACGTGAGCCGAACGGGCTGCTGGCAGCCGGCGGCGATCTGAGCGCCGAGCGCTTGGTCGCGGCCTACCGGCACGGCTGCTTCCCCTGGTACCAGGAGGGTCAGCCCATACTCTGGTGGTCTCCCGATCCACGGACCGTGTTGTTCCCGGGCGAACTACACGTATCGCGAAGCCTGCGCAAGCGCATCCGCCAAGGCGAGCTGCGGGTTACCTTCGACCAGGCGTTCGCCGAGGTCATCCAAGGCTGCGCCGAGCCCCGCAGCTATGCCGAAGGAACCTGGATCACGCCTGCTATGCAGCACGCGTATATCCGCCTGCATGAGCGGGGTATTGCGCACTCAGTAGAGGTGTGGCGACAGGGTGTCCTGGTAGGCGGCTTATACGGTCTGGCAATGGGGCGCCTGTTCTTTGGCGAGTCGATGTTCAGCCGGGAGACGGACGCCTCCAAGGTTGGTTTCGTGCAACTGGTGGAACGACTGCGCGACTGGGGATTCGAAATGATTGACTGCCAGATGCATACGCACCATCTAGCCAGTTTCGGCGCCCGTCCGATTCCTCGCAGCGAGTTCAAACGGCTGCTCGCTCAGCATCTGCAACGACCTGGCGAAACGAATTGGCGTGCGTAGTCGAGCAAGGCAAGCTGACCTACACTGAACGCAAGTTTCGTGAGAGTTGACCATGACTTCACTGGCCCGCCTCAAGTTCTACGCAACCCAGCCCCATCCGTGCAGCTATCTGCCCGACGAACAGGCCACGACGCTGTTTCTCGACCCCAGCCAGCCGATGGATGTGCAGGTATATGCCGAGCTTTCCGAGATGGGCTTTCGTCGCAGCGGAGACCACCTCTATCGACCTCACTGCCAACGATGCTCTGCCTGCATTCCTGCCCGCATTCCCGCCAACGCGCTGTTACCCAGCCGCCAGCAAAAACGCATTATCAAACGTAACGCGGACCTGAAAGTCCAAGCGGTGCGCGCGGGCTTCACCGAGGAGTACTACTCGCTGTACGCGACCTACATCGAGAAGCGGCACGCTGATGGCGACATGTATCCACCGAGCCGCGAGCAGTTCAACACCTTCCTCGTGCGCGACCTGCCATTCAGTCGTTTTTACGAGTTTCGACTCGACGGCCGGCTACTGGCGGTGGCGGTCACCGATGTGCTGCCAAACGGCCTTTCGGCGGTCTACACCTTCTACGACCCCAACGAAGAGCGCCGAAGCCTCGGGCGCTACGCCATTCTCTGGCAGGTCGCCGAAGCGGCGCGACTGGGACTGAAGGCCGTTTACCTAGGCTATTGGATCAAGAACTGCCGCAAGATGAATTACAAGACCGAGTACCGCCCCATCGAACTGCTGGTCAGCCAGCGCTGGATAACACTGAGCTGACGGCTTGGCGCATCAGGGGAATTCAGGCACAATACTTGCCGTTTTTGCCGACGTATCAGTCGGCGTTCATTGATATTGAGGGCTTTGCTGAATGTCGAAAGAAGACAGCTTCGAAATGGAAGGTACTGTCGTCGACACCCTGCCCAACACCATGTTTCGCGTGGAGTTGGAGAACGGGCACGTCGTTACTGCGCATATTTCCGGCAAGATGCGCAAGAACTACATCCGCATTCTTACTGGTGACAAGGTTCGTGTAGAACTCACCCCTTACGACCTGAGCAAGGGGCGCATCACCTACCGCGCACGCTAATCGAGCGCGAGAAAAACGCCCGGTTCAAACCGGGCATTTTTGTTTTGGGGCCGGTGAAGGCGACGTTGCGCCGCCCTCCTCCACTACACCAGCTCAGCGGTTGTCTCGAACTCGAAGAAGAGTTCGTCGTCCCGTATATCGACCCGCACGACCCCACCATGATCGGCCAGCTCGCCAAACAGAATCTCCTCTGCCAGCGGGCGCTTGATCTTGTCCTGGATCAGACGCGCCATCGGCCGGGCACCCATTCTGGCATCGTAACCATGTTCGGCCAGCCAACCCCTTGCTGCATCCGACACCTCGAGCGTGACGTGCTTGTCCTCCAGCTGCGCCTGGAGCTCGATGAGGAACTTGTCCACGATGCTCTTGATGACTTCGTGGCTGAGTCGGCCGAACTGAATGATCGTGTCAAGCCGGTTGCGGAACTCCGGCGTGAAGCTCTTCTTGATCACCTCCATTGCATCAGAGGCATGATCTTGCAGCGTGAAGCCGATGGACGCTCGCGCAGCCGTCTCCGCCCCGGCATTGGTCGTCATGATGATGATTACGTTGCGGAAGTCAGCCTTGCGGCCGTTGTTGTCAGTCAGCGTGCCGTGGTCCATGACCTGCAGGAGCAGGTTGAATACCTCCGGGTGCGCCTTCTCTATCTCGTCAAGCAACAGTACGCAATGAGGCTGCTTGGTGATCGCCTCGGTGAGCAAGCCACCCTGATCGAAGCCGACATAGCCAGGCGGCGCGCCGATCAAGCGCGACACCGTGTGTCGCTCCATGTATTCGGACATGTCAAAGCGGATCAGTTCGACTCCCAAGGCTCGAGCGAGCTGCCGTGCGGCCTCGGTCTTGCCCACCCCGGTGGGCCCGGCAAAGAGGAACGAGCCGACCGGTTTATCTGGCGCCTTAAGGCCCGCGCGCGAAAGCTTGATCGCGGTCGCCAGCGAATCGATCGCATCGTCCTGGCCGAATACCGTGAGCTTCAGATCACGCTCGAGATTGCGCAGCAGCTCCTTGTCAGAGCTCGAAACATGCTTCGGCGGGATGCGGGCGATCTTCGCCACGATGTCCTCGATCTGCTCGACGCCAATGCGCTTGACCCGAGCCTCTTCCGGCTGCAGCCGCTGAAACGCACCCGCCTCGTCGACCACATCGATTGCCTTGTCCGGCATGTGACGGTCGTTGATATAGCGTGACGCCAGCTCGGCAGCCGCGCGCAGCGCCTCATCGCTGTACTCGATGTTGTGGTGCTGCTCGAAACGGCCCTTCAGCCCTCGAAGGATGCCGACCGTGTCCTCAACCGAAGGCTCGGATACGTCGACCTTCTGAAAACGGCGAGCCAGTGCGCGATCTTTTTCGAAGATTCCGCGGAACTCCTGGAAGGTGGTCGAACCGATGCAGCGAATCTCACCTGAGGACAAGAGCGGCTTGAGCAGGTTGGAGGCGTCCATGACACCACCGGATGCTGCCCCCGCACCAATGATCGTGTGGATCTCGTCGATGAACAGGATCGCCTGCGGACGCTTGCGCAACTCCCCGAGCAGTGCCTTGAAGCGCTTCTCGAAATCCCCGCGATACTTGGTTCCCGCCAGCAAGGCACCGAGATCTAACGAATAGACGACGCTGTCGCGCAGCAGATCAGGTACCTGCCCATCCACGATCCGCTTGGCCAAGCCCTCAGCGATGGCGGTCTTGCCCACACCGGCTTCGCCCACCAGCAGCGGGTTATTCTTGCGCCGACGCGCCAGGATCTGCGCGACACGCTCAACCTCGTGTTCGCGGCCGATCAAGGGATCGATACGACCCTGGCGAGCTTGCTCGTTCAAATTGCTGGCATAGGCATCGAGCGGATTCTTACCGGCAGCGGTATCTCCGCTCTCGTCATCCTGCATCTCCGACTCGGAATCGGGGCTGGCGCCACTTCCCGGGACCTTGGAGATACCGTGCGCAATGTAATTGACGACATCGATACGCGCGACGTTCTGCTGCTTGAGCAAGAACACCGCCTGGCTTTCCTGCTCGCTGAAGATGGCAACCAGCACGTTGGCGCCAGTTACTTCCCTTTTGCCAGAGCTCTGTACGTGGAACACCGCACGCTGAAGAACGCGCTGAAAACCCAGCGTCGGCTGTGTTTCGCGCTCCTCATCGTGCTGGGGGATCAACGGCGTGGTGGAGTCGATGAACTCCTGTAGATCGTGTCTCAACTTATCAAGGCTAGCGCCACAAGCCCGCAGTACGGTGGCGGCCGCTTCATTGTCCAGCAGGGCCAACAGGAGGTGTTCAACCGTCATGAATTCATGGCGCTTGGCACGTGCCTCTTTGAAAGCCAGATTCAGGGTGACTTCGAGTTCACGGTTCAACATAGCTTCACCTCTTACCCCAGCAGTCGGAGTTAACCGTCCTTCTCGATCTCACAAAGCAGCGGGTGCTGGCATTCCCTTGCATATTGATTGACTTGCATCGCTTTGGTTTCAGCCACGTCACGGGTATAGACCCCGCATACAGCGTGACCCTCGGTATGCACTGCCAACATGATCTTGGTGGCCAGTTCGCGGTTGTGGTTGAAGATCGACTGCAACACCTCGACTACGAAGTCCATCGGTGTGTAGTCATCATTGAACATGACAACTTTATACATCGAGGGTGCCTTCAGCGCCGGCTTGGCCTCTTCAACGGCCAGTCCGGAACCCTCGTGATGCTGGTCATCCTCGGGCGCCCGATCCTGGTTGAATGTTAGTCGAATATGAGCAAATGCACGCATGAGTACGTTCTGAGAATCGGCACCAGGCCGAATGGATGAAAGCTTCGCAGCTGGCAGACGAGCTGCCTTGACTAACCGAAAAACAGTGATACAAACAGTCTATGCCTGCTACGGGTATACGAGCGCAACATTGGCAGCACGCCCATCGAGCGCGGAATGAAACGGATGTTACTCCGGTGACGGACTCCTTTGCAGAGGGACAACAGCATGCTAAGCGGTAAGGTCAAGTGGTTCAACAACGCCAAGGGCTATGGATTCATCGTAGCAGACGGCGGCGATGAGGACCTGTTCGCCCATTATTCAGCGATCCAGATGGAAGGCTATCGGACACTGAAAGCCGGGCAAGCAGTCATGTTCAACATTCTGCAAGGGCCCAAGGGGCTGCACGCCGTGGAGATCAGGCCGCAGGCGACGGTGGAGGCTTCCGCCACTACCCAGACCCAGGTTGCCGAGAAAGGAAACATCAAGGCTCCCGCTTAGTGCCTGCTCTGCCACACCCGCGAAAGGCTGCATTAGCTGCTAGGCGATAGGTAATGCCTGGCAGCCCAGTCGCTCGGAAAGAAAGGCCGATCTGCGATCGGCCTTTTTTACTTCACATGTGCGATACGGCAGCGTCGCCGAAAGCCGAGCAGGACAGCAGGGTCGCCCCCTCCATCAGTCGCTCGAAATCATAGGTCACGGTCTTGGCAGCAATGGCGCCCTCGACACCCTTGATAACGAGCTCCGCGGCCTCGACCCAGCCCATGTGACGCAGCATCATCTCAGCCGAAAGGATCAGCGATCCAGGGTTGACCTTGTCTTGCCCCGCATACTTGGGAGCCGTCCCGTGCGTTGCCTCGAACATCGCAACGGTGTCCGAAAGGTTCGCACCCGGCGCGATTCCGATACCCCCGACCTCCGCAGCCAAGGCATCAGAGAGATAGTCGCCATTGAGGTTCAAGGTCGCGATAACGTCGTACTCGGCGGGGCGCAACAGAATCTGCTGCAGCATCGCATCGGCGATGGCGTCCTTAACGACGATTTCCTTACCGGTGTTTGGGTTCTTGAATTTCATCCAGGGCCCGCCATCTAGCAGCTCCGCTCCGAATTCGTCGCGTGCCACCTCATAGCCCCACTCTTTGAAGGCACCTTCGGTGAACTTCATGATGTTGCCCTTGTGCACGATGGTCACAGAGCTACGGTCGTTATCAACCGCGTATTGCAGCGCCTTGCGCACCAGGCGCTTGGTGCCCTCCTGAGAAACCGGCTTGATGCCAATACCGCAGTTCTCGGTAAAGCGAATCTTCTTGACGCCCATTTCTTCGGTCAGGAACTTGATGACTTTCTCTGCTTCGGGAGTGCCCGCCTTCCATTCAACACCGGCGTAGATATCCTCGGAGTTCTCCCGAAAGATCACCATATCCACGTCACCCGGCTTCTTGACCGGGCTGGGCACGCCGGTAAACCAGCGAACCGGACGCTGGCACACATAAAGGTCGAGCTCCTGGCGAAGCGCAACGTTCAGCGACCGAATGCCGCCGCCAACCGGAGTGGTAAGCGGCCCCTTGATGGATACCACATAATCACGGACAACCTCGAGCGTCTCTTTCGGCAGCCAGGTATCGGGGTCATAGACCTGAGTAGCTTTCTCGCCCGCGTAGACTTCCATCCAGGCGATCTTGCGCTGACCGCCGTAGGCTTTTTCCACCGCAGCGTCGACCACCTTGATCATCACCGGCGTGATGTCGATCCCAATACCGTCCCCTTCGATATAGGGAATGATCGGGTTATTGGGCACGTTCAAGGTGTGGTCGGCGTTTACGGTGATTTTGTCACCGTGGGCAGGCACCTGGATCTTTTGGTATCCCATGCTGGACTCCGTTTCTCTGGTTAAAAACAGCAGTTGCACTCACCCCCGAGAGTAGCCTACCGACAGGGGCGAAACTACAGTTCGTTCGTCGTATTCGGCAAAGCATTCTTGGACAGCAAGCCGCAGTGATATACTCGGGCGATGACTGCCGAGTCATACAGGCGAGCCATCCCTAACCGGACAAATCGTCTATCTGGACCCGCCGAGTGATTACCTCATTCGATGCTCGTCCTTTGGGTGCATTCACATCACCGCGGCGAACCCCGATATCCGGCTCTACGAGTGCAGGAGCGCCTACCCGCGCGCATCGTGGTTCTGTGCACGCTCAGCAAAGAGAGAGAGTCAACGCCAAATGCCTTCGAAGATTACCTATACCTTCACCGACGAAGCCCCCGCCCTCGCCACCTACTCGCTGCTTCCCATAGTCGAAACCTTCGCCGCTTCTGCCGACATCTCGGTCGAGACTCGCGATATCTCTCTTGCCGGCCGTATCCTCGCCGCGTTCGCCGATCAACTCGATGCCGACAAGCGTATTGAGGACGACCTGGCCAAGCTGGCCGAAATGACCCAGTCGCCGGACGCCAACATCATCAAGCTGCCGAACATCAGCGCTTCCGTACCCCAGCTCAAGGCCGCCATCGCCGAACTCAAGGCCCAGGGTTACAACGTTCCGGATTTTCCCGATGAGCCGCACAGCGGGGCTGAAAAAGAAGTCCGCGCCCGCTACAGCAAGGTCCTCGGCAGTGCCGTCAACCCCGTTTTGCGCGAAGGTAACTCCGACCGCCGCGCGCCGGCTGCCGTCAAGGCCTATGCCCGCAAGCACCCGCACTCGATGGGCAAGTGGAGCAAGGCCTCCCAGTCCCACGCCGACTACATGCGCGGCGGTGACTTCTTCTCCAGCGAGCAGTCCATCACCATGGACAAGGCTGGCGACGTGCGCATCGAATTTGTCGGCAAGGATGGCCAGGTAGAGCTGAAGAAGCAGCTGGCTCTGCAGGAAGGCGAAGTGCTCGACAGCATGTTCATGAGCTGCAAGAAGCTGCGCTCGTTCTTTGAAGACACGCTGCAGGACTGCAAGGAGACCGGCGTGATGTGGTCCCTGCACGTCAAGGCGACCATGATGAAGATCTCCCACCCGATCGTCTTCGGCCACGCCGTGACCGTCTATTACAAGGACGTGTTCGACAAGTGGGGCAAACTGTTCGAAGAGATCGGCGTCAACCCCAACAACGGCCTCTCCAGCGTCTACGACAAGATCAAGACCCTGCCGGCGTCGCAGCAGGAAGAAATCCTGCACGACATTCACGAGGTCTACGCCCACCGTCCGGAAATGGCGATGGTCGACTCGGTCAAGGGCATCACCAACCTGCACATCCCCAGCGACGTGATCGTCGACGCCTCGATGCCGGCGATGATCCGCAACTCCGGCCAGATGTGGGGCAAGGATGGCAAGCAGAAGGACACCAAGGCGGTGATGCCGGAGAGCACCTACGCTCGCATCTACCAAGAGATGATCAACTTCTGCAAGACCAATGGCGCCTTCGATCCGACCACCATGGGCAGCGTACCGAACGTCGGCCTCATGGCTCAGAAGGCCGAAGAATACGGTTCGCACGACAAGACCTTCGAGATGACTGCAGACGGCACCATGCGCGTTGTGCTGGCCGACGGCACCGTGCTGATGCAGCATGAAGTCGAGAAAGGCGACATCTGGCGCGCCTGCCAGACCAAAGACGCTCCGATCCGTGACTGGGTGAAGCTGGCCGTCACCCGTGCCCGCCAGTCCGATACTCCGGCGGTATTCTGGCTCGATCCCGAGCGCGCCCACGACTGCGAGCTGCAAAAGAAGGTTGAAACCTACCTGAAGGACCATGATTTGAGTGGTCTGGACATTCGCATCATGGGCTACAACGAAGCTATTCGTTTCTCCATGGAGCGCATGATCCGCGGCAAGGACACCATTTCGGTGACGGGCAACGTCCTGCGTGACTACCTGACCGACCTGTTCCCGATCATGGAGCTTGGCACCTCGGCCAAGATGTTGTCGATCGTTCCGCTGATGGCGGGTGGCGGCATGTACGAAACCGGCGCTGGCGGCTCGGCTCCCAAGCATGTCCAGCAGTTGATCGAGGAAAACTACCTGCGCTGGGATTCGCTGGGTGAGTTCCTGGCACTGGCCGTGTCGCTGGAGGAGCTGGGCATCAAGTCCGACAATCCGAAGGCCAAGCTACTCGGCAAGACCCTCGATGCCGCTACCGGCAAACTGCTCGACAACAACAAGTCGCCAGCACGCCGAATTGGCGGCCTGGACAACCGCGGCAGCCACTTCTATCTCGCGCTGTACTGGGCGCAGGAGCTGGCTGCCCAGACCGAAGATCCAGCGCTCGCCGCCCACTTCGCACCGTTGGCCAAGGCGCTGACCGAAAACGAGGAGAAGATCGTCTCCGAGCTCACCGCCGTGCAGGGCAAGCCAGCGGATATCGGCGGGTACTACCGCTCGAACCCTGAGCTGACCAGCAAGGTGATGCGCCCGAGCGAAACCTTCAACGCCGCCCTGGCTGCACTGGCGTAACGCACTCGACGTTCGTAACGCAGCTGAAGAAGCCCCGGCCTCGCGCCGGGGCTTCTTTTTTTGTACGAACGCCGGCTTGGTATCATCCTGAATTCTTTCGCTCGGACGCTCATATGACCTGGCAACCGCACATCACCGTCGCCACCATCGTCGAACATCAAGGCGCGTTTCTCTTCGTTGAGGAGATCAAGGCAGGTCGAGCAGTTCTCAACCAGCCCGCCGGGCATCTGGAAGCGAATGAAACCCTACGCCAGGCAGCTATACGCGAAACCCTCGAGGAAACCGCATGGCAAGTCGAGTTGACGGGGGTTGTCGGCGTATATCTGTACACCGCACCAAGCAATGGCGTCACCTATCAGCGCGTCTGCTTTGCCGCCAGGCCCCTGGCTCACGACCCCCAACGCGCTCTGGACGATGGCATCGTTCGGGCGCTCTGGCTAACCCGCGACGAGCTGGCTGGCCAGCCCCAACGCTGGCGCAGCGAACTGGTCCGACGTTGCGTCGACGACTACCTGTCAGGGCCGCTCCACGATCTGGCGGTCGTGCGTGACTGACGACCGTTTCGTGTCATCTCCGACGCCCTGTTAGAATCCCGCTCTTTTCGGATACTCCGCGAATCCCTATGCCCAGCTCGACACCCGTCAATCCCGAAAAACCACGCGTTATCGTCGGCATGTCCGGCGGCGTCGACTCCTCCGTGTCAGCCCTCCTGTTACTCGAGCAAGGCTATCGAGTCGAAGGGCTGTTCATGAAGAACTGGGAGGAGGATGACGGCACCGAATACTGCACCGCCAAGGAGGACCTGGCAGACGCTCAGGCGGTCTGCGATCGGCTTGGCATCAAGCTGCATACGGCCAATTTTGCGGCAGAGTACTGGGATAACGTGTTCGAGCATTTCCTCGCCGAGTACAAGGCAGGGCGGACACCTAACCCCGACATCCTTTGCAACCGGGAGATCAAGTTCAAGGCCTTTCTCGATTACGCCCTGATGCTGGGTGCCGACCTGATTGCCACCGGTCACTATGTCCGCAGAAGAGATACCGAAGGCCGCAGCGAGCTTCTCAAGGGGCTGGATCCGAACAAGGATCAGAGCTATTTCCTGCACGCCGTCGCTGGCGAGCAACTCGCCAAGTCGCTGTTTCCGGTGGGCGAACTGGAGAAGCCCGAAGTACGCGCGATCGCCGAGCGCCATGATCTGGCGACCGCCCGAAAGAAGGACTCGACGGGCATCTGCTTTATCGGCGAACGTCGTTTCAGCGATTTCCTCAAGCAGTATCTGCCGGCCCAGCCCGGTGACATCGAGACAACCGAGGGCAAGGTCATCGGCCGACATCATGGCTTGATGTACCACACGATCGGGCAGCGTCAGGGGCTCGGCATCGGCGGACTGAAGGACGCCGGCGATGAGCCTTGGTACGTAGTGGAAAAGGATCTCGCCCGCAACGCGCTCATCGTCGGCCAGGGCAACGACAACCCTCGCCTGTTCGCGCGCGCGCTGTCGGTCTCGGAAATCTATTGGGTCAACCCGATCGAGGTGGTGCGCCCGCTGCGCCTGGCCGCGAAAGTGCGTTATCGCCAGGATGACCAGCCCTGCACGCTAGAGCCTGCCGCCGACGGTTATCGCGTGGTGTTCGACACCCCTCAACGCGCCGTGACGCCCGGTCAGTCGGTGGTCTTCTACGACGGTGATATCTGCCTCGGTGGCGGCGTCATCGAGCACGCCGAAGCCTGGTTCGAGGGCGCTCGCCCATGACACGCCTGGACGAGCAGTTGATCGCACTCGGGGCAGTCTTCGAAGCCGCGGCACAGGTTGACCGTATTGCCCGAACCGGACAGTCCGCGCCGGCTCCGGTAGCGTGCCTGCTGCGAAGCCTCCTGATCCGCTCACCGCAATCGACCGTCGAAATCTATGGCGGCGATGATTTGAACCTGCGCGATGGCTATCGCGCCTTGGTCGGTGCACTGGAGCGCGAGTCCAGTGCACTTCAGCGCGAGCCGTTGCGCTACGCCCTGGCGATGATCGGGCTGGAGCGCCAGCTGGACAAACGCGGCGACATGCTGGAAGTGATAGCCAGCCGTCTCGACCAGATCGAGGCCCAGGTGGGGCACTTCGGCATCGATCATCCGAACGTCGTCGCTTCGTTTGCCTCGCTCTATCAGGACACGCTCAGTACATTCCGGCAACGCATTCAGGTCCAGGGCGACATGCGGCACCTGCAGCAATCGGACAACGCCGCCAAGATTCGCGCCCTGCTGCTGGCGGGAATCCGCTCCGCACGGCTCTGGCGCCAATTGGGTGGGCATCGCTGGCAACTGATATTCAGCCGGCGCAAGCTGCTCGATGCGCTCTACCCAAGGCTGCGCACCTGACAGTACGCCAACGCACGCGAGCGCCGGCCCGGTTGGCGCTTTCGTGTATAATCTGCGCCCTCTTTTCGTGCCTCACCTGTCGAGAACGCCCTTATGCAGCTTTCTTCGCTCACGGCGGTGTCCCCCGTCGATGGCCGCTACGCCGGCAAAACCAGCGCCCTGCGCCCGATCTTCAGCGAGTTCGGCCTGATACGCTATCGCGTTCAGGTTGAGGTTCGCTGGCTCCAGCGCCTGGCCGCCCATCCGGGTGTTCCCGAGGTCGCACCGTTCTCGGCCGAAGCAAACGCACTGCTCGACCAGCTGGCGGAGGATTTTCAGCTCGAGCACGCCGAGCGCGTCAAGGAGTTCGAGCGCACGACCAATCACGACGTCAAGGCGGTGGAATACCTCCTCAAAGAGCAAGCCAAGCGCCTCCCGGAGCTTGCTCGGGTCAATGAATTCATTCACTTCGCCTGTACCAGCGAGGACATCAACAACCTCTCGCACGCCCTGATGCTGCGCGAAGGCCGCGACACCGTACTACTGCCGCTGATGCGTCAGGTCGCCGAAGCCATCCGCGCGCTGGCCATTCAGTTTGCCGACGTACCGATGCTGTCACGTACCCACGGCCAGCCCGCCTCTCCCACAACGATGGGCAAGGAGCTGGCGAATGTGGTGTACCGACTGGAGCGTCAGATCGCTCAGGTCGAAGCGGTGCCGCTGCTCGGTAAGATCAATGGCGCAGTGGGCAACTACAATGCGCACCTGTCGGCTTATCCTGACGTGGATTGGGAAGCCAATGCTCGTGAGTTCATCGAGAGCGATCTGGGTCTGTCCTGGAACCCCTATACGACACAGATCGAGCCACACGACTATATCGCCGAGCTGTTCGACGCCATCGCCCGTTTCAACACCATCCTCATCGACTTCGACCGTGACGTCTGGGGCTACATCTCGCTCGGCTACTTCAAGCAGAAGACCGTCGCCGGCGAGATTGGCTCTTCGACCATGCCGCACAAGGTCAACCCGATCGACTTCGAGAACTCCGAGGGCAACCTGGGCATCGCTAACGCCTTGTTCCAGCATCTGGCCAGCAAGCTGCCGATCTCTCGTTGGCAGCGCGACCTGACCGACTCTACGGTACTACGCAATCTGGGCGTCGGATTTGCCCATAGCGTCATCGCCTACGAAGCCAGCCTCAAGGGCATCGGCAAGCTCGAACTCAATGCGCCGCGCCTGGCCGACGACCTGGATGCCTGCTGGGAAGTACTGGCCGAACCGGTACAAACCGTGATGCGCCGTTACGCAGTGGAAAACGCCTACGAAAAGCTCAAGGACCTGACCCGCGGCAAGGGCATCACGCCCGAAGCGCTCCAGACTTTCATCGATGGCCTGGCCATTCCTGAGTCGGCCAAGGCCGAACTGCGCAAGCTGACGCCGGCGACCTACGTGGGTAACGCGACGGCGCAGGCCAAGCGCATTTGAGCGATCTACTTTACGGACGCCCGGCTGCGCCGGGCGTTTTTATTTGCAGCCCCTTATTCGGGGCAAGGTCTTACGCATGACTTCTGATATTCCACTTCAAGTCTTGGGCGGTATCAGCGCACGACAGTTCCTGCGCGATTACTGGCAAAAGAAGCCGCTACTGATTCGACAGGCGATTCCGGAGTTCCAAAGCCCAATCTCGCCAGACGAGCTCGCCGGGCTGTCCCTCGAGGAAGAGGTCGAATCGCGCCTGGTGATCGAACGTGGCGACCGCCCTTGGGAACTACGCCGCGGCCCGTTCAGCGAAGACACCTACCAGCAACTGCCCGAAAAAGACTGGACGCTGCTGGTCCAGGCGGCCGATCAGCTGGTTCCCGATGTGGCCGATCTGCTGGAGCATTTTCGTTTCCTGCCGAACTGGCGGATCGACGACGTCATGATCAGCTATGCAGCGCCTGGGGGCAGCGTAGGTCCGCATTACGACAACTACGATGTGTTCCTGCTGCAGGCGCACGGCAAGCGCCGCTGGCGCATCGGTCAGATGTGCGACAGCGATAGCCCGCTCCTGCCGCACGACGACCTGCGCATTCTTGCCGACTTCCAGGGAACCGACGAGTGGGTACTCGAGCCTGGCGACATGCTCTATCTGCCGCCGCGCCTGGCGCACTTCGGTACTGCCGAGGACGCCTGCATGACCTATTCGGTAGGGTTCCGTGCCCCGAGCGCCGCAGAAGTGCTGACGCATTTCACCGACTTCCTCGCGCAATTCCTGCCGGACGAAGAGCGCTATGGCGATGCCGATCTTCAGCCAGTGGAAGATCCCTTCGAAATCCAGCGTGATGCGCTTGAGCGGCTGAAGGGGCTGCTTGCCGAACACATGGGGGACGAGCGTCTTTTGCTCACCTGGTTCGGCCAGTTCATGACCGAGCCCCGCTATCCTGAGCGTGTCGAAGGTGCCGAACTCGCTCTTGCCGACTTCCTCTCGGCCATTCGTGACGGCGCCGTACTGGTTCGCAATCCATCGGCCAGGCTTGCCTGGAGCGAAGTGGATATCGGCCTGCTGTTGTTTGCCAGCGGTCAGAGTCGGCTGCTGCCAGCAGGTCTGCGGGATCTACTGCGACTTGTCTGTTCGGCTGATGCCCTGCATGTTGATAATCTTTCGCCCTGGGTCGATAACGAAGACGCGCGCACCCTTCTCTGGGAATTGGTAAAACAAGGAAGTCTGGAGTTCGCCGATGAATGATGTCCAAGTGCGAATCGCCGATTGGCAAAAAGACAACGCCGATCTGCGCCGCATTCGAGAAGCGGTCTTCATCGCCGAGCAGGCCGTTCCACCTGAGCAAGAGTGGGATACGGATGATGCAGAGGCCATTCACTTTCTGGCGACCGAAGGCGGCTATCCGATAGGCACGGCCCGATTGCTCGCAGATGGCCAGATCGGGCGCGTCGCGGTCCTGCGGGATTGGCGCGGGCTTAACGTCGGCAATGCCTTGATGCAGGCCGTGATCGGAGAAGCCGAGCGGCGAGGCCTGGTTGAGCAAAAGCTGACCGCGCAAGTCCATGCGACTCGCTTCTACGAGCGCCTCGGCTTTCAGGTCGTCAGCGATGAGTTCCTGGAGGCCGGCATCCCCCACGTCGACATGCTGCGCCGCAGCGATAGCCAGGCGTGACTGAGCGCAGGCCTGGTCAAGCGGCTTCGGTGGCCGAGCTGCCGGCCGTCGAATTCGTTTCGCCAGGCCGCTTCGCGTTATGCAACCCGGAACCTTCATACGCGTCCACGCGAAGCGTTGCCGAAGGCGATACACCCTCTCCGTCTGCGGAGACGACGCTTCTCACCACGGCCACCCAGTTGCGCGAGCACACGCTAGCGCTCGCGCAACAAGCACGCCGGTCACTGTTTATCTATAGCCAGGCACTGGATCCCTGGCTGTACGGAGACGCAGACTTTGTTGAGGCCTGCGTCAGACTGCTGCTGAGCCATCCGCGAAACGGGCTTGCGGTGATTGTCGCCGACCCGACGCGCGCCTTGCGCACCGGTCACCGATTGCTTGACCTGAGCCATAGGCTCACCAGCAATCTCCGCATTCGCCGTCTCGCTTCGGCCAGCGATTGCGACAATTGCGAGTTCGTAATCGCCGACGATAATGCGCTAATCGTACGGACACAGGCGGACCGGCCGGAAGCACGTGTCAGTTATCACGCACAAGGCAAGGCCCGCCAACAAAGAGCGCTGTTTGACCGTGCCTGGGAACTCAGCGTTACCGATCCGAACCTACGGAGCTTTCGCATATGAGCTTCAAAGCCATTGTCGCCATGCTGCTATTCAGCGTGGCCCTGCCGCTGTCAGCCGCCACCGAGGTCATACCGCTGAACTACCGCCAAGCGGAGGAGATGCTGGACATAGCGCGCTCGGTGGTTGCCGATCAGGGTCGTGTCAGCGCCTACGGCAACCAGCTGGTCATCAATGCCCCTGAGCCCGTGATCGAGGAACTGCGAGCGGTCGTAGCCCAGCTTGATACCGCGCCGAAGCGGCTGCTGATCACTGTCGATACACAGGACCAAGGCACGTCTTCGCAAAGCGGATACTCGATCGATGGCAGCGTACGAAGTGGCGATGTCGAACTGTCGACCGGGGAGGGCCACGCGAGCGGCAATCAGGTGCGTATCATCCGCCGCAGCACCCATAGTCGAAACGGCGGCGTACAGCAGCTCCAGGTCACCGAAGGGTATCCGGCGCTGATTCAGGTTGGACAGACCGTACCGTTGACGACATCGGGCACCGATGGCTATGGACAAATGTATCGGCAGACCGAGTACCGGGACGTGCTCCGCGGCTTCTACGTGACGGCAAACGTAACCGGCGAGCAAGTTCAAGTGACCCTCAGCAGCTCGAACGACCGCGCCGATGATTATCGTCCGGGCGTCATCCACACCCAGGCAGCCGATACTCGCGTCACCGGGCGATTGGGCGAATGGCTCACCATAGGCGGTGTCAGCGAAAGCGAAAGCGGGCAAGGTCACGGGCTCGCCCGCCGCTATTCGACCCAGGGCGCACAGGATGTAAGCGTCAGGCTGAAGGTCGAGCAGCTACCCTAGAGGAGCCGACCTAGACCTTCGGATAAATCATGTAGTGACGAGAAAAAAACACTACAAAAGGCATTGACGGACCTCTGGCACCGGCGCATCATTGGCCCGCTCCCGCTAACCAGGGGCCCTGGTAAAGGGTCTCCGGAGCGTGCTCAAGCCAACCAGCCGAGCCGTTCCGTGACTGCACTGCCCACAAGGCGGACTGACGAGGTTGCGACTGGAACGAGTCGTCCCGAGGGACGGGGAAGCGCTAGACGTATCAACCAGGTCATGTGTCGCCCATTGCCCCACGGCAGCCACGCCGGCTGTGGGCCAGGTACGCCGATCAGGTTGCCGCTGTCCGAATCCCCTCCTCCGGTTCGCTCCTGCCAGTCGAAAATCGACAATCTGCCGCGTGTTGCCCGCACTGATCAGCGATAGCACGTAGGTTTCGGTGGGAATAGTCAGTGTTCAACCAAACTCGAATCACCTGAAAGGATTGACCATGTCCGCATATCAAGACGACATCAAGGCCGTTGCCGCCCTGAAAGAGAAGTTCGGCAGCAGCTGGAGCGCCATCAACCCGGAATCCGTAGCTCGTATGCGCGCCCAGAACCGCTTCAAGACCGGTCTGGACATCGCCAAGTACACCGCGGCCATCATGCGCAAGGACATGGCCGAGTACGACGCCGACTCTTCCCTGTACACCCAGTCCCTGGGCTGCTGGCACGGCTTCATCGGTCAGCAGAAGCTGATTTCGATCAAGAAGCACCTGAAGACCACCAACAAGCGCTACCTGTACCTGTCCGGCTGGATGGTTGCTGCCCTGCGCTCCGAGTTCGGCCCGCTGCCGGACCAGTCCATGCACGAGAAGACCGCCGTTTCCGGTCTGATCGGCGAGCTTTACACCTTCCTGCGCCAGGCTGACGCCCGCGAACTGGACCTGCTGTTCACCGCGCTGGACGCCGCTCGCGAAGCTGGCGACAAGGCCAAGGAGCAGGAAATCCAGAACCAGATCGACAACTACGAAACCCACGTAGTACCGATCATCGCCGACATCGACGCCGGTTTCGGTAACGCCGAAGCCACCTACCTGCTGGCCAAGCAGATGATCGAAGCCGGTGCTTGCTGCATCCAGATCGAAAACCAGGTTTCCGACGAGAAGCAGTGCGGCCACCAGGACGGCAAGGTTACCGTTCCGCACGCCGACTTCCTCGCCAAGATCAACGCTGTTCGCTACGCCTTCCTCGAGCTGGGCGTTGACGATGGCGTGATCGTTGCCCGTACCGACTCCCTGGGTGCCGGCCTGACCAAGCAGATCGCCGTGACCAACGAGCCGGGCGACCTGGGCGACCTGTACAACAGCTTCCTGGACGGCGACTACATCGACTCCGCTGCCGACATCGCCAACGGCGACGTGGTCATCAAGGCCAACGGCAAGCTGCTGAAGCCGAAGCGCCTCGCTTCCGGTCTGTTCCAGTTCCGCAAGGGCACTGGCGAAGACCGTTGCGTCCTGGACTGCATCACCAGCCTGCAGAACGGCGCCGACCTGCTGTGGATCGAGACCGAGAAGCCGCACGTTGGCCAGATCAAGGGCATGGTTGACCGCATCCGCGAAGTCATCCCGAACGCCAAGCTGGTTTACAACAACAGCCCGTCGTTCAACTGGACCCTGAACTTCCGTCAGCAGGTGTTCGATGCCATGGTTGCCGAAGGCAAGGACGTATCCGCCTACGACCGCGCCAAGCTGATGAGCGTCGAGTACGACGAGACCGAACTGGCTCAGATCGCTGATGAGAAGATCCGTACCTTCCAGAAGGACGGCTCCGCTCACGCCGGCATCTTCCACCACCTGATCACCCTGCCGACCTACCACACCGCCGCGCTGTCCACCGACAACCTGGCCAAGGGCTACTTCGCCGAAGAAGGCATGCTGGCCTACGTGAAGGGCGTGCAGCGTCAGGAACTGCGTCAGGGTATCGCCTGCGTCAAGCACCAGAACATGGCTGGCTCCGACATCGGCGACAACCACAAAGAGTACTTCGCTGGCGAAGCAGCTCTGAAGGCAAGCGGTAAAGACAACACCATGAACCAGTTCCACTAAGAGCTGGCGCCCCCTGCAAGGGGTGAGCGACAAAAGAAACCCCGGCGACTGCCGGGGTTTCTTTTTGTCTGTTGCCTAGGAAGGATCCTCTCCCGCCGTGAACAAGCCCCAGGCAGAAATGAACAACGCTGCGACCAGCGGGCCGATCACAAAGCCGTTGAGCCCGAACAATGAAAGTCCGCCAAGCGTTGATATGAGCACTATGTAGTCGGGCATCTTGGTGTCCTTGCCCACCAGGATTGGCCGCAGGATGTTGTCCACCAGCCCGATCACCAGTACGCCATACAGCATCAATACGATCCCCTGCCAGACCGAACCGCTCATGAAGAAATAAATGGCCACCGGCCCCCAGATCAGCCCAGCCCCAACCGCCGGCAGAAGTGACAGAAATGCCATGAGCACAGCCCAAAGCAAGGCGCCGGAAATACCGAAGATGGCAAAGATCACGCCACCCAGCGCCCCTTGGGTCAGCGCGACGATAACGTTGCCCTTGACGGTTGCGCGGACGACTCGAGTGAACTTGCTGAACAGTCGACGCTTCTGCCCGTCACTCAGAGGCATCGCCTGACGAACCTTATGGACCAGCTCCCTGCCGTCACGAATGAAAAAAAACAGCAGATAGAGCATGACGAAAAAGCCGATCAGGAACTGAAAAGTCCCTTGGCCGAAACTGAAGGCTTTAGTGGCCAAGTATCGACTTGCCTCCAGGGCACCGCTCGCCAAGCGCTCACGAAGACTTCCAGCGTCGCCCCATCCGAGTCGATCCAGCTGCTGCTGCGCAACAGCAGGCAATAGCTCACGAAACTGGTTCAGCAAAGCGCGTACATCGAGATCGCCCGATTCAATCTGCTGGTAGAGGGTTGCACCCTCTTGCACGAGCATTGCGGCGATAAGAATCACAGGCAGGACCGCAACCAGCAGGCATACGGTCAGCGTAAGCAGTGCCGCTAGGTTGCGCCGCTCACCGAAATGGTTGGCGAGCCGCTTTTGCAAGGGGGCGAAGATGATCGCCAGGATGGCGGCCCAGAATACTGCGCCGTAGAACGGCAGCAGTATCCAGCCGAAGGCGAGCGTGACGAAGAGCAGAAGTCCCAGGAAGACTTTGCGTTCGAGCGTATTGTTCTGCATGGCCGATCCGATAGCTGACTGTTCTCCTTAGTCCGCGGCCACGGTCAGGAGTGCTCTGATTGAACAGCGTTGGCAGCTATCGGCCCGAACTTACAGGGTCATCGCAGCGATCCAACCGAACCCAAGCAGCGGCAGGTTGTAATGCAAGAACGTGGGTACGACCGTGTCCCAGATGTGATTGTGCTGGCCGTCGGCATTCAGCCCAGCCGTAGGACCGAGAGTAGAGTCCGACGCTGGCGAACCACCATCACCCAGCGCACCCGCCGTACCAACAAGGCTGACGATCGCCAGGGGGCTGAACCCGAGCTGAAGCCCAAGCGGAACGAAGATGGCCGCGATGATCGGCACTGTCGAAAATGACGAGCCGATGCCCATGGTGACAAGCAGCCCGACGAGCAACATCAACAGTGCGCCTACCGCCTTGCTGTTTCCGATCCACTCCACGGACGCATCGACAAGGGCTTTCACGTCTCCGGTTTCCCGCATCACTTCGGCGAAGCCCGCCGCAGCGATCATGATGAAACCGATCATCGCCATCATCTTCATGCCTTCGGTGAACAGGCCATCCGCTTCGCGCCAGCGCACTACCCCGGACGTCGAGAAGATGAGGAAACCTACCAACGCGCCCATGATCATCGAGTCCAACCAAAGCTGGATAACGAACGCAGCCGCAATCGCCACCAAGGCAACCATCAGCGCTAGCGGCGAATACTCGGTTTTGGCTTGAGTCACGGCCTCCACACGCCCCAGCTCATAGGTCCGTGGCTTTCGATAGCTGAAGAACGCAATCAGCAAGCCGGTGACCATTCCTAGAGCGGGCAAGGCCATCGCATGCGTAACCTTTACGTTCGAAATGTCCGCACCGCTTTTCGCCACGTTTGCCAGCAAGATCTCGTTGAGAAAGATATTGCCAAAGCCAACCGGGAGAAACATGTAGGGGGTAATCAAGCCGAAGGCCAGAACGCAGGCGATCAGACGGCGATCGATACGCAACTTCGACATCACGTACAGCAATGGGGGAACCAGAAGCGGGATAAAAGCGATATGAATCGGCAAGATATTCTGCGAAGAAATTGCGACACTAAGGAGCAGGACGACGAGCATCCACTTTATGTGCCCTTCCGAGCCCGATCCCTGCTTACTGACCATAGCCAGTGCCTTGTCAGCCAAGGCATGCGCAAGTCCGCTCTTTGCTATCGCCACCGCGAAGGCACCGAGCAGCGCATATGAGAGGGCTACAGTCGCTCCACCACCCAGGCCTTTGTTGAAGGCAGCCAGCGTTCTTTCGATACCAATGCCGCCGAGCAAGCCACCTACGACTGCGCCGCTAATCAGGGCTACCACGACATGCACCCTTGCCAGGCTAAGCAAAAGCATTACGGCGACGGCTGCAACTACCGCATTCATATTTCACCTCTGTAGTGCACACGAAAAAAACGTGGCACTCTGCTTCAACTTGCTCGCTTTGTCAAAGCGCCGGCTTTCCGCGAGACGGGATTCGATTGGCATGCGTGCAAAGAGGTAGAATCGTGGCGGACCCAAAGCAGAGCCTTAACCGTGGAAATTTTCAAAGAGTTCACTTTCGAATCAGCGCATCGCCTCCCCTTCGTCCCTGAAGGACATAAATGCGGAAGGCTCCATGGCCACTCGTTTAGGGTGGCGATATATATTTCCGGAGACGTCGACCCGAAGACAGGATGGATTCGTGATTTCGGCGAGCTTAAGGCCCTGTTTCGCCCCATTTATGATCTTTTGGACCATAACTATCTCAACGACATTCCTGGTTTGGAAAACCCGACCAGTGAGAATCTTGCAAAGTGGATCTGGGAAGAGCTCAAACCAGTATTACCTGAACTATCGCGGATTCGGATTCACGAAACATGTACTAGCGGCTGTGAATATCGAGGGGACTAATCGACACGAGTATTTTCAGACGCAACACCGCGTGTTATCGCTTGTCGGCCCTGGTGGGCCGATGATCCAAACGCCGAATCACAGCCGCACGATGTGGAATAGGCGTGCTGCCCTGGGCGGAGAGATAGTCAGCAGTGAGTAACCCCTGAGCAGGGGGCGCCCTGGACCGCTCTAGTTTTCCCGTTGCGCAAAGACAAACCCCCGACCAGCGAGTGCGGGTCGGGGGTTTGGTATAGGTGCTTGACGATGACCTACTCTCACATGGGGAAGCCCCACACTACCATCGGCGATGCGTCGTTTCACTGCTGAGTTCGGGATGGGATCAGGTGGTTCCAACGCTCTATGGTCGTCAAGCAAT